>Ga0265293_10000944_pt1 | contig 66558 bp, 56 predicted proteins | sample Munlanlewell138R_FD_192505 | JGI IMG/M metagenome (GOLD analysis project Ga0265293, IMG submission 192505) | Leachate microbial communities from a municipal landfill in Southern Ontario, Canada - Leachate well 138R | ecosystem: Engineered > Solid waste > Landfill > Unclassified | place: Canada... | reverse complement strand
ATTGAACTCCGAACGGTGAATAATCGGCAATGCTATTTATTCCCACTTCGTATGAATCAATGGTTGTGTTATCGGAAGAAAGTGGGTATTTAATGTCATTTATCACCGTTTGCACGTTTCCTCTGTGATCGGTGAGTTCATAATTTCTGTTTCCAATTACACCATAGCTTTGCAGAGTGTATGGATTAAACATATTAATCGTGTCTTTTGTTACTCCAAGCCTAGAACTTCCATAAATATTACGGTCTGTTAGGTAATAATACACCGAACCTGAAGCACTATCAATACTATGCTCGTAAATACTTAATTGATTGCCTTGAGCATCTAAAATATAGTATGTTGATTTTTCTAACATCAGTGTTTGATTATTATATACGTGCTTGGCGATTTGATTTCCCTCCTCCAGACTTCGGCACTAACGTTTCTCGTCTTCCGTCTCTCAAAAGCAGTGCTTTTTCGCTTAATCAAAAATAATGTTTTTCTTGTTACTATCAAAATTTCTACGAATTTCTTTGACTTTATTACTTGCCGTCCAAATGACAGTATCAATTTCCTCTTGACGGTCTTTCACTAATCTACCTATCAAAATATTCGTTGTATCGAAGTTATTTATTCGCTTTTGTCTCGGGAATTGCCAGGCTATCTATTTTTATTAATTTATTTCCTTTAATTAAAAACTTATCATTATTCATAAAAATATACCAGTCTGGTCGAGATGGGTAAGAAATCTTAAAGGAGATATAATTAAACGTAAAATTAGGTAAATGAATGTATGGAGAACTACCGTCACCAAACCTGACCCTAAATTTAGTAAAAGTATTGTTCTCAATTTTTCTATCAAAAGGGGGATGAAAATATTTAAAACTTGAAGTATCTTCATTATAAAACTCTAAAAAAGACAAATAAGTGCCTGTTTTATCTTTAACAGAATACTTAATGTATATACTATCTTTACTTACATTTTCTACATTTTTAAACTCTAAATCAAGAATTTCAATTGAATCTCGTCGATATTCACTTTTCAAATATATTGTATCTCCAATTATAGTATACCTACCTTTCGTATTTTCTGTTAATTTATTCAATAACTCGAACTTATTATCAGAATATAAAAGAATCGACATATCCTTGAATATAACATAGCGTTTCTCTTTTGTTGTAGAAGAGAAAATAGCACAGCTATTAAATACTATAATAGAAAAATAAAAAATAAAAAAATGTTTCAACCTCATAAAATCACGGTCTAATTATATCTGCTTTTTCAATTTCATTCCATAATGAAAAAGAAACCATTCTCCTATTTTTATCATACCCATCTAAATACGGATCACCCTCAAAAACAGTTCCTATAGGAGTATTTACATTTAAAGGTCCGTTTCTTAAATTTTTATAATTTTCATGTAAATTTCTTACATCATTCGCACTCATCTTTCTTATCGAAATGTCTCCGTTATAATACGATTGTCTTGTGTATGCCTCAATTTCATCAGTTGCATCATATAAATAACCTGGACCTCCATCTGGAGCAAAACTAATCTGCTTATTTTCAAATTGATACAAATGCTTTAATTCATGAGCTAAAGTACTCCTATCACTATAATAAGCAACAACGATACCATTTTCGTATCTCGTTACACCTGTAAAGCCGTCCTTTGTTTTGGCAGTCATCTGGGCAACTGAATACATTTGATCAGAATTTTCCAATATCGTAATTTCCACTAGTGCATCATTAAGTTCTGCTAAAGCTTCTTCAACCCTATTAATCTCTGCCATTACTTCATTGAAAGGATCCATACCTTCATAATTATTTCCTAATGCTGAATTAAGCGAATTAAGAAACATTAAATCATTTTCTAACGTATTTATTTCATTTCTTGTAAACTCCTTATGTTCATCAACAACTTCTTGGCTGGCTGGGTCAAACTCATCTCCAAGTGGATCATGAAACCAAATCGGATTGTTATTATTAATCACATACGGGCTTTGCCAAGGGTATTTAAAAGCCATTGGGTCTCTGTTCCACCTATGCACAACCCTCGGGTCGTATTCCCAATAAGGTGCGGTATAATGGTCTTTTTGTATCTCAGGCACTCGCTCTTGGGTGTTGTAGCCATACCTATACGCCATATCCACATCAAACCCACCTACAAACACCGTATCTTGGTAAGTTCGGTACATTTTGATGTTATCCAAATAATACGTTCCTGCTTGACGGATTTGTATGTATGTGTTAGCTTGTTTCACAGATTAAAGATAAGGATTTTTTGGGATAACTGCCTTTTGAACTCAATTTACACCAAAAAAAGGGGGAAATAACACATATTATTACAAGTGACCATTATTGGAACGGTTTGGTTGTAGAATGATGTGGAGTGTGCACTCGGGAATTGCCCGGGAGTGTGCAATTAAATCTACTCACTAATTTTTAATATTCTTTTTGATTCATGAATACTAACTAAACTATCACTTTTTCTTACTTCAATACCAAAATAAATATTTATAATCCCTTTATTCAATCTTGAAAAAGTATGTGTTGCCCATTTATCCCCAAAAGAATTTAAGGTGTCGCTATAATTGTCATACTTAATAATAACCTTAGAAGATATTAAATTAGAATCATAGAATTTTACTTTTAAGTTCAAAAATTTTGTCTCCCTTATTGAAAAATAGATTGTGTCGTTTACTGACTCTGGAATGGTTGATAAGAAAAAAGATTTATTATAGTCAATATTTCCTATACTATCATAAACTATATTCTCAACCAATGCATTTTTCGTATCTCCACTCCAACCGTATCGGGACTTTCTTGTCAGTCTACCTATAGAGTCAAAAGTTTTTACATAACCCTGTAGTTGGCCTCCCTCGAAAAAAGCTACTTTCTTAAGTCTCCCAGAGTTATAAAATCTCTTTTCTATTCTCCTTACTTGGCTTGAGTCAAGTTTTGGAAAATCATTAAACCTTGATTCAAATTTCTCTGTCGTTTCCTTTAAATTTTGATTATCTGTACATGCCGTAATGAAGAATAACAAATACATAGATAAAATTAAATTATTTACTGTATTCTTAAAATTAATTGTCATTAGATATTTTTCTTGAATTATTTTCATTTGGATATCCACCTGCATCTGACGAATCAACTTGTATTCTATATGTACCATCAGGCGTTCTATGGATCACAGAGTCTTGATAGACATTGAGACCACTTCCTGGTGTCCCTCCATGACCAGTTCCTTTAGTTCCTTCACCAGTTCCTTTAATATTATCTTCTGCCATCTCACTAATTTCTTTATACAATTCCGTAATAATTTCCATTCCTTCTTCAATATTTGTTGGTTTAGCTAAACTTTTTCCTTTACCTCCAAAAGCAGCTAACAAAGCAGTAATATCTATACTTTTTACCTTGTGTTCAGCAATGTATTTGGTCGATGACACGCCTCCTTCCTCAGTTGTTAACTTATACCCATCAGGCTGTGTTCCTCCTTCACCTTCAGAATGAAAAAGAGTATATAAGAAATCTGGCTTCGGTTTAATATAAGGATTATTGCCGATAAAGTCATTATCTTTTACCCCATTACTATACAAAATGCTGTATTGAGTATTAACTGATCTTTCACCAGATTCTTCAATTGTTAAAGTGATTGTTGTTTTAAAATCATAATAATTGATACTTGTATATTGATTTTTTCGAACATAATCCGTTCTGACTCTAGTAGAAACAGCAGTCGGTATCTCTAAAGTCGTCTTACGTCCCGTACGTTTATCGTTGATTACAATAGTTAAATATTCGTCATTCCCATCAGGATCATTATAAATTAATGGATTGTTTCTCATAGCCTGATAAGGGCTTAAATACGGCTTTTTCTGTGCTAAATCATCTAAACTCAACCATCTCCCTAGCCTACTATCATACAATCTCGCTCCAAAATCATAACTATTTCCTTTACCTTTTATCTCATTATCTTTTAACATTCCGTTAAACCCATACCTATACACCATATCCACATCAAACCCACCTACAAAAACCGTATCTTGGTAAGTTCGGTACATTTTGATATTGTCCAAATAATACGTTCCTGCTTGGCGGATTTGTATGTATGTGTTAGCTTGTTTCACAGAATAAAGATAGTTTTTTTTTAAATTCTAAATCAAATTTACACCAAAAAAAGGGGAAAATAACACATATTATTACAAGTGACCATTATTGGAACGGTTTAGTTGTAGAATGATGTGGAGTGTGCAAACCCATACCTATACACCATGTCCATCTCAAACCCACCTACAAACACCGTATCTTGGTATGTTCGGTACATTTTAATATTATCCAAATAATACGTTCCTGCTTGACGGATTTGTATGTATGTGTTAGCTTGTTTCACAGAATAAAAATAAGGAACTTTTTTGGGATAACTGCCTTTTGAACTCAATTTACACTGAAAATACAGGAAAAATCATACATAAAACACAAGTGACCATTATTGGAACGGTTTGGTTGTAGAATGAGGTAGAGTGTGCAGATGTGTTTACCCTTAAAATTAAACTACAAAAATATAAGTCCATACAATAATTATTGTAATCTTAAAGATAAAGTAGAATATATCTAATATAGAACTATTTGTTGTAATAAAAGCAAAACTAATTATATCTAGCCCTCTATTATAACGCTTAATAGAATACCAATTTAAAAGGGTTAGAAGAAAATAATCTACTAAAAGGTAGGAGAAAGTAAATGCAGATTTAAAGTCACTATTTAAATAGGATATTAGCAGAAAAGTAGAATATGATAACAATACACAAACACCTATGAATAGAACATTTTTCTCTAATGGAATTAATACTTTAGGAAAAAGTGAAACAACAACTGATAGCATTAAAATATTAAATTGGTTTTCACGTAAAAAAAGAGCCCCAATAACAGCTAAAGATATATATATTGTCAAAATAAAAAATTTGTATGATTTTTTTGTTTTCATACTTAATCTTGATCTAATTTATCATTTTCACTAATCGTTTCAATTATCTCATTACCAACACTGTGAACATCACTTCCAACACCAACTCCTTTAATTACACTGTTTGTCCCACCAAACATACCATACACCCCCGTTCCCAAGGTCACAACAGGCAAAGCATACCTATCCTTCCATCCCGTAACTTCTCCTCTTTCTGGAGACATCATATCTTCTCCAGTAATCATTGTATGTAATGCATCAACCCATGCAGGACCTGGCAATATTTTCACTAAAACCCTAATTGGTAAAGGTGCTTTTCCTGATAAATTATCCGATTCCCAATTTCTAAATTTATCTGCGTTCTCCTCTCCTATGATAATACCTAATGGTCCATTTCTTTCCCAATTTGAAAGCTCAAGATTAGCTGTTTTCCTTTCCCCAAATACATACGCGCTTGCACTCTCTGCAAGTCCTTCAACTTTCTGAGCATCAACATTAAACTTAATAGTAACATGGCTATTTAAAGCAAAGTCTTTAGATTTCAACCCCAAATTTGGAAGCAAATTCTCTAAATGATACGATCCTAAATGCGCAGTACCAGAGGCTTCTATGATATTATCATATTCGACTTCGCCTGCGTCATTAACTAATATTAGATGTACACTCGCAGGTTCTAATCCTTCCAATTCCACAGCATCCAAAACTCTATTTCCTGAAAAAGAATAAGGAGAGTAGAAAGGATAATCCTTCGCCAACGGGTCCACCGCAAAAAATCTGCCCAAGCGAGGGTCGTGCATACGATATTTATAATTCACACTATTTCCAGCGCCTTTTACCTCGTCATCTTTCTCCTGTCCTTGGAATCCATAGCGGTAATTAGTTGCAATAAAAGCGTTTGTATTTTCTACAACTACATCCTCTTCATAAGTAATAAATACATCGTCCACTTCAAAATATGCGTTATTGCAAGCCCCACTGATAAAGAGTTCCATGGTGTAATTACCGCTGTAATTTGGTGTAAAGTGCATGGTAGGGAATGTTCCAACAGTTTTTGAACTGTCTATTGCCACAATTGTTCCGTTTATATCTTTGATAGCACAGATTAAATAAGCCCTAGCCCCAATAACAGACTGTGTTTCCATTCCTCCTTGAGAAAATGGATCTATTGGACCTTGAACAGGGTCGCATAATGCTTTGGGAAGACTTTTTACCTCAAAATTTACTTCATGTACGCCTGTGCCTACGGTAAAAGTGTGAGAAGCACCTGTTTTGAGGTAATCAATCCCTGTGTTTCTTACCCGCATTTTACCTGATGGATACGTGATTTGTGTTTTTATTGTCATTTCGTCCCAGTCAGAGGCGGTTTCAAAATCGTCTTCTAAGGCGTAAACAATATCGCTAACAATACTTCCATTTACTTCCTCTACAAAGCCATTTAACACAAAATCATCCATTCTAAAAGTACCGCCACTTCCGTGTGAGCCTCCGAATAGTTTTAAAACCACGTTTACTGAACCCATCTGTCCTGAAACGGAGTTTATTGCATTGACAATTCCCGTACTTTGCAATGAGCTTCCAGAAGATGAAACATAGATGCTTCCATTGCCAATTTCAATGCCGTTTACTACTAGTTTATAGTTAGTATAGCCAGTTGCGGAACTTCTGTGTGCAAAACTGTAACTTGTTATATCTAATTCATAACCATTTTCTACATCAAAACTCAAAGTTAAATATGCTGTATCTGCACTTGCTGAACTTATTGCAATGGATTTTCCACTTCCTGCTCCTGTACTATTATAGTTGGTAAAAGTTCCTATAGAACTTGTCCATTTTGTGTTAGATAAGTTTGCATCTAAAGTCACTTCTGTGCTGTAATACGGACTTCCTGTTGCTGGTGGATTGTCAAAGTTATTGTTGTAAATTTCAACTGTATCTGCTGGAGTTTGTGGGCTGTTTCCATTTTCAGGATAATAAAACACATTCTCAATCGTCCTACCGTCCAATTGAACTCCGAACGGTGAATAATCGGCAATGCTATTTATTCCCACTTCGTATGAATCAATGGTTGTGTTATCGGAAGAAAGTGGGTATTTAATGTCATTTATCACCGTTTGCACGTTTCCTCTGTGGTCGGTGAGTTCATAGTTTCTGTTGCCTAAAATACCGTAACTTTGCAAAACACTTGGGTTAAACATATTTAGTGTGTCTTTGGTTACTCCAATACGGGAACTTCCATAAATGTTGCGGTCTGTTAAGTAATAATATACAGAACCCGAAACACTATCTACACTGTGTTCGTAAATGTTTAATTGATTGCCTTGCGCATCTAAAATATAATATGTGCTTTGCTCTAACATCAGTGTTTGGTTATTCATAAATAATCTTAATGGGTTTTGCCCACTCATCTCTCTGAAAAATTTCTATTTCACTTCTTCTCGGATGTTTTTTATTTAAAATAATTCTACCAAACAGCAGAATATCTCCTCCCAGAATACTTCCAATACCAATATTTCTTTTATTTTTTATTTTTTCTATATCAAATAAATCATATAAGTATAGAGATTCAAATATTATCTCATTTCTAAGTTTTTCAAAATCTAAACTATCTATGGTAAAATTATAACTATAATTATTTTCTTGTCTATCATACATTATTCCCTCAAAATCTTTATCAAATATATAGCCTTTATAATAGCTATTTAGTTCACTTAAACGTTCAAAAATATACAATGTATCTACTTCATCAAAATGCCTAAAAAAAGAATAAAATGCAGGGTCTCTAAAACGAGGTATAGTATATTTAAAATAATTTTTTCTAAAATATTTATTTGCTAATGCTGTTCCCGTTTTTTTTGCTTTTTTCTTTTGGGTTTTAACTATCTTATTTAAAACCACTTCTTCATTCCACTCTCTATCATATTTATGCATACTACAAGAGGATAGAATTAATAAAAATGGAAGTATATATATTAAGCAAAGTATTCTTTTCATAATTAATCATTAAACTTTATAAAATAATACTCTGATTGTTCACTCCAAATTGATTTTACACCAATCTTATCAATTTTAAGTAATGCAGGAAAAGAACCTTTTCCACTTCTATTTGTAAAATAATACAAGCGCAATGGAGAGTTCAATTCTGTTCTTATTTGATTTTCCTTAAAAGTACTACTCCATTCAGCTTCACTTAAGCCCCTTTCTCCTATTTCATCCTTCCCAAACTCTGACCATCTTTTCCTATTATTTTCATCTAAATAATCTTCAGCATGTCCGAGTTCATGAAATAAACTAAACTTTCCACTTTTTTCAGATTTACTTAGTAAACTTCTTTCATTTTTTTGAACTGGAATGTTTGCTCCTCCAAGTTTATAAAATATTGTTCCTCCCTTTTCAAATTTCTCTGACTCCTCCCCTGTGCTGAAAGAACGAACAGTTATTTGATTAGCTTGAAAATAACTTCTATCCTGACTTTCTTTTATTATAAAATCCTCTTCTGCACTATGCAAATTATTATACATTTTCGCCCCTCTTTTAGTTGATTTCAAAATCTCTAATTCTTTTTCTACTTGAGCTCTAAACTCTGGTGATGCATTTTCATCAATTCTTATCGTATCTCCATACGGGTCACTAAACCAAATTGGATTCCCTTGATTAATTGCGTACGGACTTATACTTGGAACTGGTTTTGGATCTCTGTTCCACCTATGTACAACCCTTGGGTCATATTCCCAATAAGGTGCGGTATAGTGGTTTCCTGCCCCTGCTATCTCATCTACCTTTTCTTGCGTGTTATATCCATAAACATATCTACTCGCCACTAATTCAGTTACACAATTTTGAATTATATTTGTATCTAAAGTGTATATTTTAAAGTTGTCTAACGTTGAAAAACAATCTTCTGTTCCACCAGCTAAGTAAAAACCAACTTTTGAAGTCCCTGATGTTGCCACAGTGAAACTTCCTGTAAAATGCCCAGATGATGTTAAATGATGAATATAATTAAAGTTTTCTCCCTCAAAAAAGATGATGCTATCAATATTTATACATCTCCCTATATTGAAATCAAATTCATAAAAATATGTTGTTCCGTCGGTTGTTTCTAAACTATGGTAAATCATATTATCCTGTGGAACATAGCTATATGGAGGCAAAAATCCAATTCTTTTTTTGCATTTAGGCAACCTCAACTTGGCTTCTCCAGTACCTAAATCATAGCTTATTGATAGCAAACAATTTTGAGCATCCCAGCCACAATGTCCATTTTGAAAGTCACAAGAAATATGATAATTGGTGTCAATCACTACAGAATCAGAACACACTTCTATTGAAGAATACATTTCTTTCTCTACCGTCCTACCATCTAGTGGCGCGCCAAATGGTGAATAATCAAAAATGTTGGAAATTCCTACTTCGTATCCTGTTATCGTAGTATTATCATCACTTAAAGGATACTTTATATCAGAGATTACTGTTAAAACGTTACCAAGATGATTAGACAATTCATAATTACGGTTTCCAAGTATTCCATAACTTTGAAGCGGCTCGGCATTAAACATGTTTACAGGGTCTTTTAAAGTCCCTAAACGAGAACTTCCGTAAATGTTACGCTCTGTAAGGTAGTATTTTACATCCGCATCGCCCACACTATGCTCGTACATGGAAAGCTGGTTTCCTTGGGCATCTAGTATGTAATATGTACTTTTTTCCAGCATTAACGTTTGATTGTCGTAAACATGTTTTGCGATACGGTTACCCATTGCATTGTAATCAAATATAAGGTTTTTCTTATTGCTAGACAAACTTCTTCTTATTTCTTTTACTTTTCCGCTGACTGTCCAAATTATCGTATCGATTTCTTCCTGTTTATCTTTAACAAGACGCCCTTCGGCATCGTAACTATAGTTATTATGGGTATTGATTTGATTTATGGCAGAAATAAATGGATCCATATCTTCAATATCGTCTTCCATCACATTTGCTAAAGTCTCATCATCTTTTATGCTATATAAACGGTTTCTTAAAAGATTTCCGTCGTCATCCATTTGGTATTTGTATTCTAAGTCATCGAATATTTGACCAGCTCGGTTATGCCTTTCCTGCGTTAAGATATTCCCCATCGCATCATAAGTAAAGGCATTATAATATTCACTTCCGTAGTTGGATGGATTCCAAGTATTGGAGCTCAGTCCGTTTTCATAACTTCTACTTTCTTTTAAACGATTGAGTTGGTCATATTTATACGCATTCAGCATCGGCATTTTTGTTCTGTCAAGCGGATTTATAATGCTGGTTTGCATATAGCGGATGTTTCCGTTGTAAAGGTCATGGCTGTTTTGTGCGGCATGACTTGTGTTTTGTACGTTTGCAAGCGGAGTTGCGCCATTTATTGCCGTGTAATCTCCTTCTTTTGGCTGCCAATTCCGCCTACGGGCTTTAGTTGTTCCGATAGTGTCCATAAAAAGTGTGTAAAGCCAGGGAAATTATGAAATTTGTAATTGCAAAATAAATTTGTATAGATAATTCTAACAAAGTTAATTTAAAAGATAATCATGAATTTTTCGTAAATTTGTAACTTTTAAATATAAATTTATCTTATCCTATGAGTAAAATTTTAATCATTGATGACGAAAAAAGTATTCGAAGAGCCCTGCGTGAGATTCTTGAGTACGAAGATTATGAAGTAGAGGAAGCCGAAGATGGAAAAGAAGGGTTTAATATGGCCACCTCTAATATTTATGATTTGATTTTCTGCGATATTAAAATGCCTAAAATGGATGGGATTGAAGTCTTAACAAAACTTCAAGAAGAAAAAGTTGATATTCCTATTGTGATGATTTCAGGTCATGCGAACATTGAAACAGCAGTTGAAGCGATTAAATTGGGGGCATTTGATTTTATAGAGAAACCACTTGATTTGAACAGAATTCTTGTAACTGTGAGAAACGCAAACGACAAACAAAATCTAGTCGAAGAAAAGAAAACCTTAAAAAAGACCGTTCAAAGATTTAAGGGATCTTCTATTATCGGGGAAAGTGATGAAATCATCAATATCAAAGAGATGATTCAGAAAGTTGGTCCCAGTGAAGCGAGGGTCTTAATTACTGGAGAAAATGGAACAGGGAAAGAATTGGTTGCACGTTCATTACATGATAACAGTCCTAGAAAAGAAGAACCATTTATAGAAGTCAACTGTGCAGCAATTCCTGCCGAACTTATTGAAAGTGAGCTTTTCGGTCATGAAAAAGGAGCTTTTACATCAGCTGTTAAACAAAGAAAAGGAAAGTTTGAATTGGCAAAAAGCGGAACTTTATTCTTAGACGAAATTGGAGATATGAGTCTGTCTGCTCAAGCTAAAGTTTTAAGGGCTTTACAAGAAAATGTTATTCAAAGGGTAGGAGGAGATAAAAATATATCAGTAAATCCAAGAATTATTGCCGCAACAAACAAAAATCTACGTCAAGAGATTAAAAATGACAATTTTAGAGAAGATTTATACCATCGATTAAGTGTTATTTTAATCCATGTACCTACCTTAAACGAGAGAGAAGGCGATATTCCATTGTTAGCTAAACATTTTCTTTCGATAATATGTGCAGAGCATGGTGTTCCTTTAAAGAAGTTTACAGATGATGCATTGGAGGCATTAAAAAATACAACTTGGACAGGAAACATACGGGAGCTTCGTAATGTTATCGAACGAATGGTAATTTTATGTGATGATGAAATCACTGGGTTTGATGTGAATACCTTTTCTAACCCAAGAGGCTAAACGAATTTAACGCATAATCACACATATATCAGAAAACTTTTAAACGTTAAATATTTTACGTTCAAAATTGGTGTTCACAACTCTCATGTTATTCATATAATCTGACTTCTCAGTTAAACTGTAAATTGTGTTTTTTTAATAAAATTATTGATAATCAATACTTATCGAAGGATTAAAAATTAATTATTAAAAATTCACTTTTTAACAATTGAACCAAAGTTTCTCAGATTTTTACACTTGTTTTTATTTTTTTAACTATATTTGCCGTGAACTTAAAATAAAATAAAATATGAAAAAGTTTGTAATTATGGCTGCCGTACTATTCGGCACAACATCAATGTTCGCGCAAGGCAACAATTCAGGTGATACTGAATTAAAGTCTAAAAAAGGTGAACACTACCTTCCAGAAGAAGGAGATTATGCTATTGGAATGGACGCAGTCCCTTTCCTTAACTACATTGGTAACTTTTTTGGTAAAACAGGACCAAATGATGCGTCAAACATCTGGTTACCAAACAACACTAACCTAGCACTTAGTGCAAAATACTTCTACAAAGAAGATATGGCTTTCCGTGTTGGATTACGTTTAGGGTTTGGATCTACAACTACTACTAACAGAGTAGCTGATTTGTATGATAACTCTACTACTAACCCATGGCCTGCTCTTCCTAGTGAAGTAGAAAACAAAATGAAATCTGGTTATACTGCTGTAGGTTTAAACCTTGGGGTGGAATACAGAAGAGGAAGCACTCGTTTACAAGGTTTTTATGGGGCTGAAATCGGTTTCATGATTCAATCAAATTCTGAAAAATTCACTTATGGTAATGCAATAGACGCTACTCATCCTGTTAATTCAGCTGATAACTTTGGTGGTGCAGGAAACGTTTATGCAGGAAATGATGGTATCGGAAACCCAATTCAAATTAGAGACTTAACAAGAAAAAGCGGAATAGATTTCGGTTTAGGTCTAAGAGCTTTTGCTGGTGCTGAATACTTTGTTCTACCTAAATTATCACTTGGTGGTGAAATCGGATGGGGACTTGGTTTAAACATCTCAGGAAAAACCAAGTTAACTGCTGAAGCAGTAGGTACTCTTGATGGTTCAACTTCTGCATCTGTTCAAACTATTGAAAGAGAAGGTGTTAGCTCAACTGATGTTGGAGTTGAAAGCTCTCTTTTCAACCCAATTTTTGGCCCTGTTGGTCGTCTGAATATTATCTTCCACTTCTAAGAGAAGAGCAAGAGATAATATATAATTTAAAAGGAGAGTTTCGACTCTCCTTTTTTTATGTCAATACATTTTTTAATCAACACACATTTACTACGCTACTTATAAACTCTGATTATTGTATAGAGTTGAAGACTATACTGTTTATATCTAATAGTACCAAAAAACTTTGCTTGAAAATAAATAAAGGTATTATATTATACTGTGTATTGTTAAAGTGATATAGGTATCTTGAAAAGTATAAATGGTATTGTTTTATACAATTACTTCCAACTTGTCATCTCGTTATACAAACGTGGAGGATGAACTTCCTTCTCGATAAATACAATTCCAAAATCTTCTAAATCTTCTAAAACTGGATTATAAATCTCTTTTAATGTTGGAATTTGGACACCTTTCAATTGAATTTGCTGATTAAGAATTTTCTTCGCACATATAGCGATGGGTAATCCAACACAATTACTCATAGCAGTATATGTTTGATCTTCTCCGATATTTACCATTTCAGAAGTAATTTCTTTGTATGTATCACCAATTTGATAAACAAATCTGTGGTACATAACAATCATATCTTTATCATCTGGTTCCAATTGCCATTTTTCTTCTAAAATTTTCTGTAAAATTTCTGCAGGTGTAGCATTTTTCAATCCAACTTTGGTGTTTGGGTTAAAAATATCTAACCAAACCAACTTCTCCCAAAGCGTATCATCTTGGTCAATCTTTAGGTAGTATCGCAATTTTAATTCAACTGTATCATAAGGATGGTAAGGTAAAAATGAGTTAATAAAATCTCGGTAACTCATATTTTCACTACCTTCCATTACATAAGAATCGTCTGTTGCACCCAATTGCACAAAGGCGTTCCATGCTCTTGAAAAACCAACCCTTCTTAGAGTTCCTCTATAAATTGTGGGAATTCCTCCAAGATTATATAATTTACGGTATTGAAGTGAATTTCTATTTGCATATCCTTCAAATTTCCCATATCCGTCAATCTCAATGACTTCTGTTCGCCTAAAAAGCTTATTGTAAGGAATATATTTGTATTGACCTTCTTGAACAAATTGAGCCGCTCCACCTTGTCCAGCTAAAACAACATTCTTTGGGTTCCATGTAAACTTATAGTTCCAAGGATTATTATCACTTTCCGGAGCAATTAATCCACCGGTAAAAGATTCAAAATTTCTCATTTCTCCTCCTTCACTACGAATTTTATCAATCACATGCATTGCACTCATGTGGTCGATTCCTGGATCAACTCCAATTTCATTCATGATAATGATACCTGCGGCTTTTGCTTCTTCATCTAATGCAAGCATTTCTTTTGAAACATAAGAAGGGGTGATTAAATCCTTTTTAAATTCGATACAATCTTGTGCGACATCAACGTGAAACCTCGCTGGAAGCATACTGATTACCAAGTCAGCTTTTATTATTTCTGGCCTTCTCTCTTTAGGGTCTATAGCGTTAAACACCAAGGCTGTTGCAAAAGGCGAGTTTTTTATTTTTCGCTCGATTGTTTCTTTGTCACGATCAACAATCGTTATATGCCACTGTTCTTTTTCAGCGTTATTAAGCAAATAACGGATAAGTGAAGACGATGACAGCCCTGCTCCCAGCAATAAAATGTTTCTCATATTTGTTATTATTTTATCATTTAGAACATCAAAATCGTATTTGAATATCACAAAAATGTTCTAAAGACAAAACAAGCAAAAAAACATAGATAAATCAAGGTTTTATCTCAAAAATATCGAAGTGAATTTTTAAGAATAATTCATAAGAAAAAAAGGGTGAATCTACAAATATGTTAAACTTCTCCTAATCCAGTAATTTAAAGCCTTTTCCATGAATATTCATAATCTCTACACTCTCATCGGGACGTAGAATTTTACGCAATTTAGCGATATAAACATCCATGCTTCGACCATTAAAGTAATTATCATCGCCCCAAATAGCACGTAAAGCGGCCTGTCTATCCAAAACCTCGTGTTTGTTTTTAGCTAAAAACTTTAACAATTGACTTTCTTTGGTTGTTAATTTAACTTCTTCTCCGTCAATATTTATTGTTCTCGTTTGCGCATCAAAATCAAACCTACCGATTTTAAATTTATCAGTAATTGGATTTTCCTTAATGTTTGTTCTTTTCATTATCGCCTCGATTCTTACCAAAAGTTCTTCCATATTAAATGGCTTTGTCATATAATCATCAGCTCCAATTGCAAAACCTTCCAATTTATCAGCCTTCATCGCTTTGGCGGTTAAGAATAGAAACGGAACTTTTTTGTCTGTTTCTCTAATTTCTTTAGCAACAGTAAATCCGTCAATTTCAGGCATCATCACATCGAGGATTAAGAATTGAAATGTTCCCTCATGGAATTTTTCCAAGGCTTCCTTACCGTCCACCGCCAATTCAACTTCAAAACCTTTTGCTTCTAGAAAAGTACTCAATAACTTTCCTAAATTTTCATCATCTTCTGCTAAAAGAATTCTAATATTTCTACTGTTCTCACTCATTGATCTGTTGTTTTTATTATGATAGAAAAAATTGTTCCTTCTCCATACTTACTTTTCACTTTGATATCCCAGCCATGCATGTCAATGATTGCTCTTACATAGTTCAATCCTAAACCATAGCCTTTAACATTGTGAACATTTCCAGTAGGTACACGATATAATTTATCAAATATTTTATCTATATGCTCATTTTTTATTCCGATTCCTCTATCTTCTATTGTTAATATATATTCTTTATTTTTCTTACTTTCAATTTTTACCTTTATTTCTATAATTTCTTTGCTATACTTTATGGCATTATCGATCAAATTAGAAATCATGTTATTTACATGAATCGGGTCGCCAACAACAATGGGGTTTTCTATAACAGACTCAAAATCAATAGCTCCCTTGCTAATTCTAATTCTAGCCTTATCAACAATTTCACGAGTGATTTGGTTTAAATCAAGCTCTTCTTTCCTTAATTTTAAATGTCCTTTATCTATAAAAGTATTCTTTAAAATCTGCTCAACCATGCTTTCTAACCTTTTATTTTCCTCATCAATCATATTAATAAAAGAAGATGCCAAGTTAACATCACTTTGTATAATATCCTTGTCATTTAAGGCCTGACAAGCTAGAGAAATTGTGCTGATTGGAGTTTTAAATTCATGAGTCATATTGTTAATGAAATCATTCTTTATTTCGGCTAATCTTCGCTGTGAAAGAATCGTTTTAAACATTATATAAAATGAAACGACAATCATAACGATTAGCAAGGATGATATCATTATTGTAAACCAAATTTCATGAAAAAGAATAGACTTACGATTGGGAAATACTACATTCAAAAATAACTCCTCGTCAAAGATGTTTCCAGGAAAAAGTTTTACACTCTCGGCACGATTCAAATCCATTCCAAGTAAATATCCGTCTGTATATGCGGGAAATTCAATTACCTCAACATTATCATCTGTAATTACATAATTAAATTGCGTTTCAAGTCCTTCATCCTCCAGCGTAATTCTCATAATTGAATCTAACAAAGTCAAATCAATTCTTTGTACCGGTGTTAGCAAGCCACTGTTTCGAAATGCATATACCATCATTTCATTGATATATTTAGATTTTTTAAAAAGACTACTAACAACTCTTTTGTCTAACTGAAAAGCCAAGTCATTTGAGTCTTTCAAAAATACATCGCTTTCTCCTTTCTTTTTAATTAAAGAGGGAAGTTCGCTTATATCTCTTGCCAAAACACTATGTTTAGCGGTTATATGGGCTAATGAATCGTATGATTCTCCAGTAATATAAAGATATTTTACATTTCTTCCTTCTTCAAAAACCATCGTATCTATAATAGAAACGGATTCTTTAACAGGAACTAAATTTTGAAATTCTTGCTTGAGTGCTTGTTTATACTGTCCACTAAAATCTTCACCAAAAAAAGCTGTATATCTCTGTAAATCCGATGCTTTTTCGTGTCGAATGGCGACTTTGGTTAAAATATTATCAATGTGACTGCTCAGCTCCTCTGACTTCTTCTCATACAGCTGAACAGCTTGGTATAATTGGAGTCCAACCAAGACCAATAGTGCAACACTAATTAAGATGACAATATATTTTAAACGTATTCTATTCACTAGGAATCTAATTTATGAATGAAAAGTCAAATAATGAGATTGTTAACGAATTTTAACATGAGAAGCAATCGGTTTCTATTGCCGATTATCGCGGATTTCTCCATGATTTATGATTTCAAAAACGCCTGCTTTTTCTTTATTTATTGGTCTTACTATATGTACTCCTTCCCAAGTCGATTGATAATAATTTTCGTTTCTTAAAATTCCTCCATCCAAGATTAACTTTGCTTCAGGTTGGATAATGATTCTTGTGTTGGGCGAAAACTGAAGTTCATCCTTAACAATAAGTGTTACACCTGATTCAATAATTAAATCTTGATAAAACTTTAGTGAAAAATCCCAAATTTCACTTTCTGTAACGCGGATAGGAGTTACGCTGTAACCTGTAACAAAATCGCGCACTTCAAATTTTCTGTTATAAAAGTTTTTGGTTACGGTCGCCCGACGCATAATTCCAATTTGTAGTGCCGATTTATACCATGCTGAACCACCGCCCATGATGTTGTTATTTTCATCGGATTTAGGAATGAGGCAGAAATCACAGTTCTTTCTCGATTCACATGGCTTTATAGCAGTTGTATCATACACATCCCATAGGAAATCAAAATAATCTTCTTTACAATTCTGCGCCCATGCACCTTGTGCGTCGTAGGTATGCCATAAATCAAGAGCATGACCGATTTCATGTGTATAATGAAGCGATAAAGCATAATCTGCCATGTCTGTTTGACTCATGTCTGTACCATTGGCAATATTAAATGTTAGAATAGAACCACCATGAGCAAAACCCCAAGCTGTTCGATAATATCCGCTAACAATATGTAGCGGAATGCTGTTTAATCTTTCCGGATGATTTTCTTTCAGGTATTTATCTAATTTTTTGTTGTGTTGATAGTCATTGTTGCAATAAAATAAGCTAGAATCTTTGGTTTGATCTCGGTAAAAATAGACACTATCAATAACAATATTCAATTTTGGGTGTTCTACATAAATCGTTTCATAAGGAAGCGGTAAAGAAAACTCTTGATTTTTATGGTATGAATTGTCCAACCATATTTCTATCATTTTAAACCTTTCTAGCGTTTCATTATTCTCGATAAGATTTCCTGTTCCATCAGCTCGTTGCCAAATATGAACGCTTACATGAATGGTTTTAATAAAATCTTCTTGACTGTCTTCAAAGGGTATATAATTTTCTTTGATTGCAAATTTCTTAAGAAAATGTGGTGATATCCTTGTGGTTTTGCTCAAAGATTCCAATTCTGGATAATCATTTTGAAAATTTAATAAAACATCAGCTTCAGTTTGAAAAGATGTAGTTGTTGTTCCACAAGAGGTTAGTAAAAACATCAGCGATGTCAACAAAGACAACTTCATTTTCATATTTTTATCTGTTTTGGTATTCGTTAGCACGCTGTCTATCCATTTCATTTGTTTCAACAGGTGGACACCAGTTTGGACCTTTTTTGAAAAGCCAAACAAATTTCAATCGCAGCTGTGCAGGAAAATATTTACTTGAGAACCAATGAAGTTCTGGTGTTCCTCTATTCCACTCATACATTCCAAAGACGGGAATTTCTACACTTGGAATCATAAAAAATCCTTTATCCGCCCACGGTTTAATTCCCAAACCGAAGGAGTAATGTAATTGTGCAACAATATCTCCTTGAAAATGTTGGTCGTATGTTAGAACTGCACCAGTATATGCAGTATTTCCAGGTATAATGGCATAATCAACGTTAACACCAAGTGCATTGTCTAAAAATAAATGAGGATTTATTTGATAAACAGAATGAACATCAAATCGACCATATAAATATCCAAGATAAAACTCACCCGTCCCTTCTCTTGTCCCAATTAAATTGTCATTTTGATATGAATCTACAGTAGTGTTTTCTCCGCCACCAAATAGTTTAAATCCAATTCCCCAATCATAATAATGGATGTATTTTCTGGGGTGCTTTGTGATGTGAATCATTCCTATTTCTGCAAAAGCTCCCAATCTACTTTTTGTTTCTCTATAAGCATGATGTGTAATATTTGTATAAGTAGAATCTTGAAAGACAGCTTCTCTCCCTTTTAAAGGTGTAAATGTATAAGTCGGCCCAAAAGAAAATTGGATTCCATGGCGAATATAATCGCCCGTAACCCAGCGAAAAAGCGGCTTCTCCAATCTTTGATTTTTGAAATAATGTTTTTTCTTTGTATTTCTTGCTTTTGCATATTGAGCATCTGCAACAGGAACAACAAAGATGATAAGCAATAATAAAAATCCTATTCTTCTCATGATGTAAGTTCTAATATTTTATCGATAACTTCTTGACTGTCCCATTTTTCATGTATTCCATTCATTTTCATGATTTCTTTCATTATTGCTTCTTGTTTCTCTCCTTCTCTTAACGCTTCCGAATAGGGATGGTTACTAAATGTAACACGGGAATATAGCGGTATCCATTTTTCTGGATATAAATTACTGAATTTTCTTTCGATTTTCTTTTGTAACAAGAAATCTTTATCTCCTGTTAAATCGCGCATTTCTATATAATTATAAAGAGCCAAATCTGCAATTGCTTCTCCGTCGGCTACTCTGTCTTTACCGAATTTTTCAATTGCATTTCCAATATTATTACCGTTATTTTCAATGGCTTCTAAGAAAATTGAACAATCCTCCATTCCTGCATTTAACCCTTGCCCATAAAAGGGAACTACGGCATGGGATGCATCTCCCACTAATAAAACTTGATTCTTATAATTCCACGGATTGCATCGAATTGTAACCAACGTTGAAGTAGGATTATTAAAGAAATCCTCTTTTAAATCGGGCAAATGTTTTAATGTATCAGGGAAAGTTTTTTCAAAAAATGAGAATACTTTATTTGGTGTGTCAAGACTTTCAAAAGAAACTTCTCCTTTCAATGGAAAAAACAAGGTAACGGTAAAGCTACCATCTAAATTTGGGAGAGCAATAAGCATAAAATTTCCCCTTGGCCAGATATGCAAACAATTTTTATCAAAACAATGTGTTCCATCTGGATTCGGAGGAAAGTATAATTCTTTATAACCGTGCTCTAAATATTCTTGTGAATAGTTAAATAAAGAAGTTTTTTGCAAACGACCCCTTACGGCAGAAAATGCTCCATCCGCACCGAAGATATAATCATACTTATATTCTTTTCGCACTTCTGTGTTTGAATCTTTGAAAATAATTTTATTTTCCTTTAAATCTACGTCTTTACAAGCATGGTTAAAACGATAGTGAATGCTTGGATATTTATCTGCCAAATTCATCAATTTCCGATTCAACTCTCCTCTTGAAACAGAGAAAATTGCTTCACCTTCTTTCCCGTACGGCTGAAAAGTTAAATTTCCTTGAACATCGTGCATTTGTCTGCCATACATTGGAATAGAAATATCTTTAATTTCATTTTCAAAGCCAGCTAACCTCAGTGCTTTAAAACCCCTGTTTGATAATGCCAAGTTTATGGATTTCCCCTCAATAGTTTTTGCTTTACGCAAATCAGGTCGCCTTTCAAAAACATCAACCTTTAGTCCTTTCTTAGCTAATAACACAGCCAATAAACTTCCTACTGGTCCAGCCCCAACAACAGCAATATTTTTATTTTCCATTGGAATTAATTTGTGATGTGACTCAAAGATAAAAAATGATTTAATAGGTAAGGTCTTATTTTTTCCAATTCTTTGAAAAAGTACTTTCAAAATATGTACTCTTTTTACGTTTAGCGGTTCTTCGTTTTTGGAAAACAACCATCATTCGCCATAGAAACAAACCTAAAACCAAAACGGCAAAAACCTGAACGAGTAACTCGATGTATTCCGCTTCATTGCTAAGCCCTCCTGAGAATCTATTTTGTATTAAATTTTGAACTTTCATTGTTTTTCAAAGGTACTACTTTTAAGTGAAATAACAAGAATATGTTAAAATCAGAAAATAATTTAATTTTTAAATTAGATAATTTTGTCCAATTAAAAAATAATAGTATATTTGCAATATAGAAAGTGGTCAACTGTCTCACAGTAACTTTAGAAAGTAGAAGAACGATGCGTTTTTACACCACTAACTATTGTCTGTTTAGTTTAATGCTTAAAAAAGGACTTTGCTTAGAAGTCCTTTTTTTGTTTCTACTACACAATAAGAAACTTGATAATATTTAAAACAATAAGGATGTAAAACATGGAATAAAAAATTCTTATTGCGATTCTATTCAATTCTCTAATGTATAAATAGGCAAGGATAAATGGCACTAAAACCACTGCGATTGGGAAATAATACACGGTATCATAAATAAGAAATAGTAAAACTGCAGTTAAAAATAAAATTAACAATCCAAAAATGACAATGTAGTTTATTTTTTTAAATCGTACGGAACTTTTTCTTCTAGAATCAATCATCCGCTTTAATGCAAAAAGCAAGTAAAGTCCTAAAAAACAAAGAACAACATATTGAAAAGTAGAGTTAACTTCGGAAATATTGTAATTGGATTCAAATTGAATATTGTTTAGGCTAAAATCGGGAACAAAAAGATAAAGCCAAAAGAAAATTACACCAATTCCAGCAAGAGGAAGGATCAGTTCTCTCAAGTTAAAAGGTCTTATAGTAAAAATTCCTATCAAGATAATTAACAAAGCAACAAAAAAGGCAGGTATAAAAGATATGGCTATTCCCAAAAAGAATCCACTTAGAAAGGCAAAATTTCTAGCATCTTCATTTTGCCTAACTTTTAATAGTTGATAAAAAGACAGTAAGAAAAACAAATGAGCGATGACTATCTCATTAAACTGTAAACTTGTGGGAAAGAGAAATAATATCAAGATATATAAGACACTCGGGATATATGTCAATCTTTCAAAAAACTCGAAGGTATTAAAGATAAAGTTTAAAAAAATTGCATTAATTGAAATAAAAATAAGTACGAGAACTTTTGAGGCCAAATAATTGATGTTTGTAAAATTAATTCCCCATAAATTATCAGAACTAGAAACGGATAACAATTCAAAAGATGGATGATAATATCCCAACAACAGATGGATCCCTGTGAAAATTGGAATCAACACCAAAACGGGTGATTGGTTATTTAAAAATAATTTTATCATTGAATTACTGTTGGTGCAAAATTACGTATTCTCAATCAATACTGCACATAATATAAAAGTAGAAATATACAAAAATCTTAGAAAGTAATGGGAAATGATTTTCAAGAATTAAATTTTTGGTTCAAAATCAGTGAATATTTCCATTTGAATTGTAAATTTTGGATGAATATTGATTAGAATGAATTATTTCTTGAAAATATAACTTGAAATTTAAGTAAATATATTATATTTGAGCATTAAATTAATAATTATGAGTTGGACAGATAAAGTAATTTATTGGTTAGGAGATATACTTGAAGGATCAACAGCTTTTGTTTTTGATAATATTGGTAACATTTTTAACTATACTGCAATTATTGTTATTCTTGCAGGAATGATTTATTGGCTACGTCTTCAGAATAAATTGGTTAAGAAAGAAAATTTCGAACAATAATTACACCTTAATTAATTTAGTATTTTTTTATACACTTCTTCAACGGTAATATCGTTGATGTCAGTCAACTTTGGTTGGCTGTTCTTTTTTGAAAGTATTTCTATATTTTTTCCTAAGGGTCTCCACCGTCCTGGGTGCATTGGACGAAGTTCTGAAAATAAGCCAATAGCCTTTATGTTTAAAATTGCTGCCAAATGTAAAGGTCCTGTACTACATGCAATCAGCACATCTGCTTTATGAATGAATGTTATAAATTCTCCCAAAGTTGATTTACCTGAAATATCAATAATATCTTCGTTTTTTGGTAAATATTCTCTAAAAAGAAGCCCCTCTTTCTCAGTTCCAGAAAAATATACTTTGTAATTATCCTTAACCAACTTTAAAGATAATTCAATGTACTTTTCTAATGGCCATTCGACAGCCGAACCTTGAGATTTTGTGTGTAATATTACCTTCTTCTTATCTGTATTAATTTTATCCTTTAAAAAAGAGTTTAACGGAAGTTTTGGAGTAAAAGATGATAAATAATTAAAGAGCTGATCAAAAGTAGGTAGGTTTTTGATCCCAAAATTTCTTAATAACTCAAAGTTGAGTTGTGCTTCATGAAACTCAGAATTTTTTCTAGTAAAATTTGGTTTTACATTGCAAGTTGTCCAATGAAAAACTCGATGACTTGTTCCAATCCGTAATGGAATTTTCGCTTGTTTTACCAACTGTGCGATTTGTTTATTTGGAAAAATATGAAAAAAGGCATCAACTTTTAGCGATTGCAAATAATTCAATTGTTCTGACTTTGGCTTCTCCATCCATTTATCCCAAAATTCAATTTGGTCAATCAGGGGATAACATTCAACTACATCTTTAGTGTAAGATCGACCGAGAAATATTATCTTAATTCCAGCATACGTTTCTTTTAGCCAAGCGCAAATAGGTAAAGTCAAAACAACATCTCCAATACTATCAGTTCGACTAATAACAACAGTATTATTTGTTAAATCATATTTTTTCACGGTGCAACCTTCTTAACTCTTTATATTTAAAAATATTGGATTGTGCTGAAATTCTTGCAATTGTAAATCCTGCTTTTTTGTCTAAAAAACCCAATTTTATAAAATACATGGCAATAAACCTTCCAACTGCACTGATGTAAGGCTTTAAAAATCCGACTTTTTTCCCTTTTTTAAATAACTTCTGAGCAGTCAATTGAGAATATTTATCAGCTCTTTCTCTGTGTTCTTCTTGAGAGTAATAGGAATAATGCAACAAATGTCCTTCGAGTAATTTTGGAAGAGGGTTTCCATCTACAACCAATTCTTCATGAACAAATTCGCCTATCCATCTACTTTTTCCTTTCGGAAAGATACGCGGTTTTACGTCTGGATACCAGCCAGAATGTCGAATCCACTTTCCACAATAATTGGTTAATCGGTTCACCTCATAAAGTTGATTTTCAAATCCCTCATTTTTTGCATCTAATATTGCATTTTGTAATATCTTATCAGGCATTTCATCAGCATCAACAGAAAATATAAATTCGTGTTTCGCCAAAGTATTTAGGTAATTTTTAGCAGAAGCATATCCTTCCCATTTTCTTTGTAAGACGGCAACTCCTTTTTCTCTACAAATCTCAACTGTTTTATCCTTAGAAAACGAATCTAACACAATTATTTCATCTGAAATGGGCAACAAAGCATCAATACAACGACCAATATTTCGTTCTTCGTTGAAAGTAATTATTGTTGATGTTAATTTTGCTGTCATTTCTATTACCAAATTAGCAATTAAAGTTTTGTTTACAATAATAAAGCGAAAAAAATCAAACAACAAAAAACGCACCGATGATGGTGCGCTTTTTATCATATATGATTCTTTTTTCTATCCACACTTACTATGTCCACAGTTTTTACAAGTCATACATCCTTCAGAGAAAAACACTGAATCTTGATGACACTCTGGGCATTCGTTTTTGCTTTTAGTTCCATCAGGGATAAAGTGGGAAATTACACGAGAAACACCATTTTTCCAAGTATTCAATACATCATCTCTTAGGTTTAGTGAACTAATTAAATCCACTACATTTAAAAGTGGCATTCCGTGACGCATTACACCTGAAATCATTTTTGCATAGTTCCAATATTCTTTATCAAAAGAGCGAGAAAGTCCTTCAACGGTAACATTGTAACCACCTTTATCTTGATACTTAAAGTCATAACGACTGCTATCACCTGCTTTTACTTTGATGATGTATCCATCTTCAACTTCTTCAGGTATTCCGTTAAACCCTTCTTGTTGTCCTGTGAAAATCTCATAAGGACGTCCGTCAAGCATACCTACGAAAGCAATCCATCTTTCAAGGTTGTTTTGGAATCTTACAACTTTCGCCTCTAAAACTTCTGGTCTTGAAGGCGCATGATGATCATCAAAAATATGTTTCTTCTGTTCTTCTTTTTTATCTGTTGTAGAAACCAAAACACCGGAACGTGAACCTTCACGGTAAACTGTTACTCCTTTACAGCCAGATTCCCAAGCTGTTTGGTAAACCTTTCCAACCATTTCTTTATCGATATCGGCTGGTAAGTTTACAGTTACAGAAATTGAATGGTCAACATGTTTTTGAACACGACCTTGCATTTCCACTTTTTTCACCCAATCCACATCATTTGAAGTTGCTTTATGGTATGGAGATTTTGCAATGATTGAATCGATTTGGTCTTGATCCATTTTCATTACTTCATCTAAATCATATCCATTTACTTCAAGATATGTCATAAATTTATGATGAAAAACTGGATATTCTTGCCATGAATCGCCCACTTCATCAGTAAAGTCAACCCTTGCATCTTTATCATCTGGATTAATTTTTCTTCTTCTCATGTAAGAAACCATGAATACAGGTTCAATTCCAGAAGTTGTTTGAGTTAAAATCGAAACAGATCCAGTTGGAGCAATTGTCAACAATGCAATATTTCTTCTTCCGATTGCAGTTAATCTTTCGTATAAACCAGGGTTTTCATCTTTAATTCTTAATAAGAAAGGATTATTTGCTTCACGTTCTACGTCCCAAATAGGGAAAGCGCCTCTTTCTTCCGCCATAATCGAAGAAGAAGTGTAAGCCGCGTGTTTCAATCTTCTGTGAAGGTTGTCAGAGAAAGTATTTGATTCTTCTGTCCCGTAAGTAATTCCTAAAGCAGCTAACATATCCCCTTCTGCAGTAATTCCAAGTCCAGTTCTCCTACCTTGTGAACATCTTTCTTTAATTCTTTCCCATAATCTAAGTTCTGTATTTTTTACACCCTCAGATTCTGGGTCATTTTTAATTTTATCAATAATTTTATCAACTTTCTCAATCTCTAAATCTACCAAGTCGTCCATTAAACGTTGTGCTGCCACTACGTGCTCCTCAAACAATTCATAATCAAAAGACGCATCATCGGTAAACGGATTATTAACATAAGAATATAAATTAATTGCTAATAAACGACAAGAATCGTCTGCACACAAAGGAATTTCGCCACATGGATTTGTAGAGATTGTTCTAAATCCTAAATCCTCATAGCAATCTGGGATAGACTCATTAATTAAAGTGTCCCAAAATAAAATTCCAGGTTCAGCAGAAGTCCAAGCATTATGAACAATCTTATCCCACAGTACTTTTGCATTTCCTTTTTTGGTAAAAGTAGGATTTTCAGACCCAACAGGATATTTATGAGTAAAGTCTTGGTTATTCAGAGCAGCTTTCATAAAGGAATCAGAAATTTTTACAGAAACGTTTGCACCAGTAACTTTTCCTGTTTCTGTTTTTGCATCGATAAATGCTTCTGAATCTGGGTGGTCGATTGCGATTGACTCCATTAAAGCTCCACGGCGGCCACCTTGAGCCACTTCACGAGTAGAATTTGAGAAACGCTCCATAAAAGGGACCACGCCTGTTGCTGTTAAAGCTGAGTTTTGTACAGGTGAGCCAGAAGGACGAACAAAAGAAAGGTCAACTCCAACTCCTGCTCTTCTTTTCATGAGTTGAACCAATTCTTGGTCTAATTTTAAAATTCCACCATAAGAATCTTCATCTTTTTCATTTCCAATAACAAAACAGTTAGAAATTGATGTATATTGAAAATCGTTTCCAATACCAGCCATCGGGCTTCCTTGAGGAACAATATATTTAAAGTCTTTTAGAAGGTTATATATATACTCTTCAGTCATTCCATTTGGGTAATTGGCTTCAATTCTTGCAAACTCACTTGCTAAACGCTTATGCATATCATCAGGAGTCTTCTCATAAATATTTCCTTGGGGATCTTTTAGTGCATATTTTTTCATCCACACTTCTCCAGCAAGTGCATCTCCTTTAAAATAATCAATGGCAGCTTTTAACACATCCTCTTGATTAAAAGCATTTAATTTTGTCTTTTTGTTCTTAAGTGCCAACTTTTCCTCCATATTTCTATACTTTAAAAATACTATATATAAATTAATTAAAATTCTTTTTGTTTTGCTTTGATTATTGGGTGTAATTTATAGCAGGTTCATAAAAATGATATTCTCACCCTCAAATCTTGGGATAAAATTAGGAACTTTAATTGATATTTTTTTGACGATTTTTTTTTTCGACCCAAAATTATTCACAATTACAAAAAGAGAAAAAAATAAACCAAACTTTTACAATTTTGTAACCCTCAATTATACAACAGAAGTATGAAGTATTTTTTGATTTATTTTATCGGAAAAATTGTGGATAAACTTTTTAAAAAAATCTATCAACAAAGGGTGTTAATAACTAAAGTGGACAAACCCTTTTTTGTATCTTTTTTTTTGCATTTTATAGTGCGAAATCACCTACTTAACGCCTAAAAGACACTATTTATAAGCGATTTGGCGTTTTATAAAAAAAACACGTTATAAAAATATAATACCCTTATGTACAAAAATAAATCACCCTGTTTTTGATGAAGATATAGTGAGAAATTGTACCCAAATAAATGCCAAAATAGAATTCCTTAATAGAGGATATTTATCATAACATCTAAACCATAATAATTGCGTCCATTTTCTAAAAAAAACCACAAACTTCTACAAACAAACCAAAATTCTATAATCTCCTAAAAATCCCTTATCTTTGCAGTCGAATTTTTCGTTATGGATTTAGGAGATATAAAATCATTATTTAGAAAATCAGTCGGTGTAAAAAATACAATCGCCAAACTTGAGGCACGTCCATCTAAAATTCAGTGGAAGGAAATTGTCGGTTCTAGCAGAATATTTCACGCCAATGCCGTAGCAGAACAAGTACCTGGTCACCACTTATTCATTTTACAAGACAAAGAAGAGGCTGCATATTTCTTAAATGATTTACAAGAGTTTTATCCTGAAAACGACAAAATTGTATTTTACCCTTCATCTTATAAGGTTCCATACAAATTAGAAGAAGTTGATAATGCCAATGTTGTTGCCCGAGCAGAAGCATTGGAAAAAATCTCATCTTCTCCCAACACATGGATTGTTACTTATCCCAAAGCTTTGTTCGAGCGAGTTCCAACCAAGCAAAAGTTAGAAACAAATTCATTTAAGATTGAAGCAGGTAAAGAATATGGAATTGATTTTCTCAATGAATTTCTGTTAGAGAATAAATTTAAAATTGTTGATTTTGTATATGAGCCTGGCCAATTTGCGATTAGGGGCGGAATTATGGACATTTTTTCCTATTCTCACGACAAACCTTTTCGTTTAGAATTTTTTGGTGATGAAGTAGAAACCATTCGGGCTTTTGATCCAATTTCTCAACTTTCTATCAAAAACCATGTTTTCTTTCATATTGTTCCAAATATTCAACTTTCACTAAACAAAGAAGAGAATGGAAGCTTTCTTTCGTTTTTAGGAGTAAATACAACGATATGGATGAGTTCGTACAAAGAAATTGTAGGACAATTAGACCAAGAGTTTAAAAAAGCGGAAGAAATTTATAGTCAATTAGACACAGAAACAAAACATAGCGCACCTGCAGATTTATTTTTTCATCCTTCTGAATGGGAAAAAGAAAGTTTACTATTTTCTCATGTAGAGTTTGGGCCTGATTACACGCATCATGATGCAATGATTGTTCGTTTTCAAGACAAACCACAGCCTTCCATCAATAAAAATTTTGACCTATTATTAGAAGATTTAGAAAGGCATAAAGGGAATGGGTTTCAAAATTTCATCTTTTCAAATCAGCCCAAACAAATAGAACGTGTCTATGATATTTTGGAAGATATTGGAGGAAAGGTTGAATTTACTCCCGTTCCACATGCAATACACGAAGGATTTATCAATGAAGAACTAAAAATTGTTTGTTATACTGACCATCAGATTTTTGATCGCTATCATCGTTTCCGTTTAAAAGAAGGCTTCCGAAAGGCCAAACAAGCACTTACCTTAAAAGAACTTCAGGATTTACAAAAAGGAGATTATGTAACACATATCGACCATGGAGTTGGACGATTTAGCGGGTTAGAAACCATCGATGTAAACGGAAAGCCACAAGAGGCGATTCGATTGATTTATAAAGACAATGATGTCCTTTATGTTTCCATTCATTCTCTCCATCGGATTTCAAAATATACAGGGAAAGATGGAACAATGCCTACGGTTCATAAGTTGGGTTCGCAAACTTGGACGAAACTCAAAAATAAGACGAAAAAGAAAATCAAGGAAATTGCCTTTGACCTCATTCAATTATATGCAAAACGAAAAAGTAAACCTGGATTTGCCTTCTCTCCCGATTCATATCTTCAAAATGAACTCGAAGCATCTTTTATTTATGAAGATACACCCGATCAATTAAAAGCAACGGAAGCTGTAAAAAGAGATATGGAGAAAGACACACCTATGGATCGATTGATTTGTGGGGACGTAGGGTTTGGGAAAACAGAAATTGCTATTCGTGCTGCATTTAAAGCTGCAACCGATGGAAAACAAGTTGCGGTTTTGGTGCCTACAACCATCCTTTCTTTCCAGCATTATAGAAGTTTTACAGAGCGATTAAAAGATTTCCCTGTTCACGTTGACTACATCAATCGCTTTAAATCTACCAAAAGTGTGAACAAAACATTGAAAGATTTAGAAGAAGGTGAAATTGACATTCTGATTGGAACACATAAAATTGTAGGAAGCAAAGTCAAATTCAAAGATTTGGGGCTTATCATCATTGATGAAGAACAAAAATTTGGCGTATCAGTGAAAGATAAATTAAAAACGTTAAAAGAAACCGTAGATACGCTAACTTTAACTGCTACTCCAATTCCAAGAACCCTGCAGTTTTCTTTGATGGGTGCGAGAGATTTAAGCATCATTAATACACCTCCACCAAACAGACAACCTGTATTAACAGAAGTCGTGGAATTTAAAGAGGAAGTCATTCGAGATGCCATCGCTTACGAAGTAAGTCGTGGAGGACAAGTTTATTTTGTACACAATCGTTTGGCAGACATCAAAGAGGTTTCTGGAATGATACAGCGACTTGTTCCTGGCGTTAGAATTGCTATTGGCCATGGTCAGATGGATGGAAAAAAGTTGGAGCAAATTATGATTGACTTCATCAACCATGAATACGATGTTTTATTGGCAACGACGATTATTGAATCGGGAATCGACATTCCAAATGCGAACACAATTATCATCAATCAAGCACAAAATTTTGGGCTGAGCGACTTACATCAACTTCGTGGCCGTGTGGGACGTTCTAACAAAAAAGGATTTTGTTATTTGGTCGCACCAAGATACAATGCACTAACCTCAGAAGCCCAAAAACGACTCAATGCATTGGTTCAGTTTTCTGATTTGGGTTCAGGATTTAGTATTGCCATGAAGGATTTAGATATCCGTGGAGCTGGAAACTTATTAGGAGGAGAACAAAGTGGTTTTATCGCAGATATTGGTTTTGATATGTATCAAAAAATTCTTAATGAAGCAATTGAAGAGTTGCGAGAAAAAGAATTTAAGGAGCTTTTTAAAGATAGAAATACCGATGATTATCAAACACAGATTAAAGAATGTGTATTAGAAACAGACTTGGAAGTTAGGATTCCAGACGATTATGTTAACAATGTTACCGAACGACTTGCGCTCTACAAAGAGTTAAATGAAATCCAAACGGAAGAAGATTTGTTGAAATATCAACATCAATTAATCGACCGATTTGGATCTATCCCAACGGCTGTAGAAGACTTGTTACAATCAATTAGACTTCGTAGGATGGCGCAAGAGATTGGATTCACTAGATTGGTTGTCAAATCCAAAAAAATGGTGGGGTATTTCCATGAAGATTCAGAACACAGCTATTATCAAAGTCCATATTTCACACAAGTTTTAAATTATATTCAAACCAATCCGAAAGGTATTCAATTGAATCAGAAAAACGATAAGTTGCGTATGGTATTTGAAAAAATTGAAAGTATTGACGATGCGTTGGTTTCTGTAGAAAACATTTTGGTTCCAATTTCCGTAGAAAATTAACTTTTTATGATGTTTTCTTTACAATTTCTGCCAAATAAATATTTGCTATCTATATATTTGTGCAATCATTACTATTTTTTTTTAAAACTCTAAGATGAGAAATCAAGATTTACTTCAAATTGCAGAAACTTTTGGCACACCAACTTATGTATATGATGTAGAGAAAATCAAAAATCAATATGAAAAACTCACATCTTCTTTTGATGATAAAACACGTTTCTTTTACGCAGCTAAAGCGTTAACGAACATCAATATCATAAAATATATTAAACAGTTAGGAGCTAACTTTGATTGTGTAAGCATCAACGAAGTTAAATTGGTTTTAAGCACTGGCATTGATTCTTCCCGTGTTCTTTTTACACCAAATTGTGTAGCATTTTCAGAAATTGAAGAGGCAATACAGATGGGAGTACACGTCAATATCGACAACTTATCTGCTTTAGAACAATTTGGTAATAAGTATGGAAATAGTTATCCCATTTTTATACGTATTAACCCAAACATATTTGCTGGTGGAAACTACAATATTTCTACGGGACATATCGACAGTAAGTTTGGAATTTCCATTCATCAACTCCGCCATGCTTTGCGTATCATTAAAACTACAAACATCAATGTTGAAGGGCTACACATGCATACAGGAAGTGAGATTCAAGATGTTGAAGTTTTTATCCGAGGACTACAGATCATGTTTGATATACTTGAAGATTTTGAGAATATCAAATACATCGATATGGGAAGTGGTTTTAAGGTTTCTTATCGGGATGGTGAAGAAGCGACTGATGTCAAAAAAATGGGGAAAGAGGTAACAAAGTTTGTCAATGATTTCAAAAAGAAAACAAACCGTGATTTTGAACTTTGGTTTGAGCCTGGTAAATATTTGGTCAGTGAAAGCGGTCATTTCCTTGTCAACTCCAATGTTATCAAACAAACTGTTGCTACTGTTTTTGTAGGAGTAAATTCTGGGTTTAATCATTTATTAAGACCCATGTTTTACGAATCTTATCATAGAATTGAAAATATTTCTAATCCCAAAGGGAAAGAGCGAATTTATACTGTAGTTGGAAATATTTGCGAAACAGACACCTTTGCATGGGACAGAAAAATAAGTGAAATACGAGAAGATGATGTTTTAGTGTTTCGAAATGCAGGTGCATACGGATTTGAGATGAGCTCGAATTTCAATAGTCGCTTAAAGCCAGCCGAAGTATTATTTATGGATGGCAAAGCATATTTAATCCGAAAACGAGATGAGTTTAAGCAATTGTTGACAAATCAAATTGATGTTTTTGAAAGTTAAGGTTTAAAGGCTTTAATTTCATATATAAAATTCGACTTCATGGACTCTATTCACCATCACCCTTCACCTCATTTTTAACATCCTTCTTCTCCTCGTTGGATTTTAAAAGGTCATATTTCTTTTGTCTTTCTTTCCATCTTTCCATGGCAAACTGTTGCATATCATCCACTTTGTCTTTTTCGTCTATGATCTCAAAGCCAAGAAGTGATTCGATGATATCTTCCAGTGTTGTTATACCGCCAATTCCACCGTACTCATCAATGACAACAGAAATGTGCTCTCTTTCTGATAACATCTTATCCCAAGCACTAAATAAGGTTGTACTTTCATAAAAAGTTAAAATATCCCGTTTTATGTCTTTTAGCTTAAGTCCAAATTGGTCTTCTGCTAATTTTTCAAAAACCAATGAACGAAAAACATAACCTGTGATATTTTCTTTGTTTGTTTGATATACAGGGATTCTTGAAAAATGCAAAAACTCTTTGTTTTCCAAGAACTCTTGTAGCGACATTTCTTCATCTGCTGAAACTACCACAACACGCGGTGTCATGACATCAGAGACTTTTACAGATTTAAGTTTAATCAAATTCTGAATAATTTTGTTTTCTTTGTCTGCAAAAAGACCTTCTTCTGTTCCTAAATTTGCCAAAGCAGAAACCTCTTCTCTACTTGTTGTGTATTCGGATTTATTTCTCGACAAAAATTTTGTCAATGCAGTGGAAGCCATTACCAACGGATAAGCAACAAAAATCATTGCGTTAATAATTTTAGCGGTAATACCTACAAGACTTTTACTATATATTGCTCCCAATGTTTTGGGAATTATTTCTGTAATAACTAAGATGAGAATTGTTAAAATAGCTGAAACAAGTCCAAAATATGCTTCTCCAAAAACGATGACTGCTTGAGCACCAACTCCCGCGGCCCCCACGGTATGAGAAACCGTATTTAGCGTAAGAATTGCAGATAACGCTCTATCCACATCTTCTTTATGCTTATATAACTGATTAGCACCTTTATCACCTTGTTCTATCCTCGATTTAAGATAAGAAATGGGGGTTGATAGCAATGTTGCCTCTGCTAATGAACAAACAAATGAGACAATAAGTGCACTAAGAAGATAAACTAATAATAAAGCCATAAACTAAAAATCAATTCTTTTGAACTCATGTTTTTACTATATTAATTATATAGAAAAATCATTCAAGCTCAAAATTAAAGCTAAAACTATATATTTTCTTTTATCTTAAAGTTATTTCTGTTATTTTTTTATGCAACAATAACGTTTTTTTTTTTAGGGATTAATTTCTTCAATGGTTTTCCGTCATATAAAAAGCAATTAAAAAAGGATGTCATTTTATTGATTACCTTCTTTAATATTTGTTCTCCAGTACAAGGTACGATTTAGTCATACAAGATAGTATTACCTTTGATTACAAAATGTTTTTGCTTTGAGATTAAATTATTTTTTTAATGTCTAACCCAAGCGCTTTTGCAACACCTTCTCCATATTTAGGATCTGCTTTATAGCAATTTACAATATGTCTTTCTTGAATAAACACCTCAGCTCCACTAATTTCTGCCGCTGTATTATTAAATAAAACTTCTTGCTGTTCCTTACTCATAATTCTAAAAAGGTTGCCAGGTTGTGTGTAAAAATCATCGTCATCCTCATTAAAGTCATAATGAAATGCATCTCCTTCAATGCTCATTGGCGGTTCGGTGTACTCTTTTTGTTCTTCCCATTGCTGATAGCTATTCGGGAAATAATGTAAAGTACTACCTTCATTACCATCTACTCGCATTGCGCCGTCTCTTGATGAATTATGAAGAGGACATTTGGGTTTATTTACAGGTATTTGATAATGATTTACACCCAAGCGATATCGCTGTGCATCTCCATAAGCAAATAATCTACCTTGTAACATTCTATCTGGTGAAAAACCAATTCCAGGAACTACGTTTGCAGGATTAAAAGCGACTTGCTCTACGTCGGCGAAGTAATTTTCTGGGTTTCTATTTAACTCCAAAACTCCCACATCCAATAATGGATAATCTCCATGAGGCCACACTTTTGTCAAATCAAATGGATTAAAAGGGCATTTTTTTGCTTGTTCTTCTGTCATCAGTTGGATTTTCATTTTCCAACGAGGAAAATCACCTTTTTCAATCGCCTCAAATAGATCTCTTTGATGGCTTTCTCTGTCTTTTCCAATTATTTCGGCCGCTTCTTTATTGGTTAGGTTTTTAATTCCTTGCTCTGTTTTTAAATGAAACTTCACCCAAAGTCTCTTGTTGTCTTTATCAATTAAACTAAAAGTATGACTTCCATAACCGTTCATGTTTCGATAAGATTTCGGTATTCCTCTGTCGCTCATTGTAATTGTAACTTGGTGTAAAGCTTCTGGCATAAGTGTCCAAAAGTCCCAATTGTGATTTGCACTTCTTAAATTGGTTTTTGGGTCACGTTTCACAGCCTTGTTTAGATCTGGAAAACGATAAGGTTCTCTTAAAAAGAACACAGGTGTATTGTTCCCGACTAAGTCCCAGTTGCCTTCTTCTGTATAAAACTTTATTCCAAAGCCACGGATATCTCTTTCTGCGTCGGCAGCCCCTCTTTCCCCTGCAACAGTTGAAAATCCAACAAAAGCATCTGTTTTCTTTCCAACTTTCGAGAAAATTTTTGCTTTGGTATATTTGGTTATATCATGTGTTACTGTAAATGTTCCAAAAGCACCTGAGCCCTTAGCGTGCATTCTTCTTTCTGGGATAACCCCTCTATCGAAATGAGATAGTTTCTCCAAAAACCAGTAATCTTCTAACAACATTGGTCCTCTCTTGCCTGCTGTTTTCACATTTTGGTTCTCTGCAATCGGGCGACCCGAAACAGAATATAATTTCTTTTTTTTTATCTCTCGGTAAATAGTTGAACGATGAACATTTAACTCTTTAGAAATAAAATCTTTTGACTTTCCTATCTTTAAATACGCTTCAATAATGTATCTTTGTTCTACGGTAAGATGTCTCATAATTTTTGCAACTTTTGGTCGAGGACACAAAATAATGAAATTTTACCATTTCAGGTGAGAGGGCTTTATGCCCTTTCATTTGAAAAAAATCAATTATCCTATGACCTTTTGTCGCATTTACTAATTGAACTTACTTCAGAACCATTATACTTTTTATAGAATTCAATGAGAGTGTCATAATAGATAGGAGATACATTTCCATTATATAAATTAAGTATTGTGTATTTTTTGGTGACATCAAAATAATCTAAGACTTTATATATTAGTGTATCTGAATAATATTTATTACAAATAATTTTACCCACAAGTTCTTCCAGATTCTTGGACTTCATATAGTACTATTTAAATTTATTTTTAATATAATTTTCAAAAAAATCCTTTCTTTTTTAAATTATTGTATTTCTTAATAAAATCAGCGTTAAAAACGGTTTTAATCAGTTACAAACGACTAATATTCGACAACAATTGCTTAATAACCGATTTCAGATTTTTTGTGTCCTCATCTTTGCACTGTCGATTGCTGAAAGTCAGCTCGATTGAATTTGTTCAAACTATTATTAATTAAAATTTACAAACATGAACACATTACGTAACACAGTAAGTTTAATTGGACGCTTAGGAAAAGATCCAATCATCACAAAATTCGGTGAAAACAATCAAGTTGCACGTTTTACACTTGCCACGAACGAGTCTTTCAAAGATAAGAAAGGCGAGTGGATAAGCGTACCAACATGGCATAACATTGTTGTGTGGGGAGCGAAGGCGGAACGTTGCAAGAAACTTAAAAAAGGGATGAGTCTAGCATTAAATGGCAAGTTGGTTTACAACGACTTTGAAACAAAAGAAAAAGAAAAACGCACATCTACGGAAATATCGGTACGTGATTTTATTTCGTTTGATTCAAAAAACGAGGAAGCTTAATCAAAAACAAAATCTAGAAATTCAATCAAACATTTATTAATTAAAAAGTACAAACATGAATACAATACGTAACTCAGTGAATTTAATCGGAAACTTAGGAGGAGATCCTGTAATAAAAGAATTTGGAAAAGAAGGTAAAGTTGCAAAATTTAGTGTAGCAACCAATGAGTCTTACCAAGGACAAAATGGCGAATGGGTAACAAAAACATCTTGGCATAACATTGTAGCTTGGAATAAAATGGCTGAAATTTGTCAAAAGAATCTTTCCAAAGGAAATAAAATTGCCTTAGAAGGAAAATTAATCAATGGCTCTTTTGAAACAAAAGAAGGTGAAACAGTATATAAAACTGAAATTCAGTTAAGAGAATTTATTGTTGCAAATCCTGAAAACAAGTAATATCAATTAATGAAGAGGCATCTGGCTAAATCTATTGTTTTATTGTGATTTAGTGAAAAGAATGTAAACATAAGTCAGGTGCCTCTATTAAATTAAAAACCTAAAACCTTTCAATCATGATACAAGAAATAAACTTTGTAAACTTAGTCGGGCAAATGACAAGTAATCCGAAAATCGTACGACTAGAAAATGGCAAAAGAGTCGTAAAATTTTCACTCTCTACATCCGAACCTTACTTAGATGAAAATGGAAAAACCTGTTTTACTAAAAATTGGCATCGTCTAACAGCTTGGGGAAAATGGATTCCAATCCTTGAAGAACTCTGCGAAAAAGGTCAAGGCCTTGCCATAGAAGGTCGATTAAGGTCAAAACATTACAGTAATAATGGGAAGCCTCAATCATACACAGAAATAGAGGTAAATGATTTAATTATTTTATAACTTAAAAAAAGACAATACTATGAAAAATCAAGTTCAACTAATCGGGAACATGGGAATCGACCCAGAAATCACAAATTACGATAACGGTAAAAAAAGAGTCCGTTTTACATTGGCAACGAACGAGCGTTACGTCAAAAATAATGGTGAAAAAGAAACAAAAACTTTTTGGCATACAATTTACGCTTGGGGACCAACTGCCAACTACATTGTTAAAGCAACTAAAAAAGGAACTCAATTGGCGTTAACCGGAAAGATCGTTACAAAACAGTATCTATCTAAAAACGGAAAGCCAAGAACTTATACTTCAATTGAGGCAAATAATGTTGTCGCTTTGAGTTAAAACTCGCTATCGACCTAAGACCATTTGAAAACCATCCTAATCAACGATATGCAAAATGGTCTTGCAGTGATATTCAGAAATAAGTTTTTGGGTATCTTTAAAAACAAGGAAGCATGTATGAATTACGTGCTTTTTTGTTTTATTGTTTCGAATATTATTACGCCAACATAAGACAATAAAAATTCTAAATAAAACAACTCTAACGGGATTGAAAGGATATGTAATCCTGACAAATCATATTGATTAAGACTGAAAATTGGAATAGAATCTTGAATGGAAATAAAGTTTGCTAAAGAAACTGGCAAAAAAATAAAAAAGAAAGTCGTTATAAAGGAAGGAGACCATTTCGGTGTATATCCAAAATAAACAATCCAATAAACTAGACCTGCTAAACCAAAAGCCAAAAACGAAATAAATTCTTTTCGATAAAGCAAAGCAATAATAATTGTAGAAACAACAAATATCAATGAAATTGCATACGTCATTTGAGGTGAAAGATTTCCTCTAACGCGTGACTTGACGAACTTATAAAGAAACAGGAAAACCAAAACAAAAGAGATTAAAAAAATCCATTTTGTAATGAACTGGAACTCAATCATCCAATGAGTAATTTTGTCTATCACACTTAATTAACTTTGTTCAAAAATACACAAATTTAATTATTCTTTCAAAACTTTTACAAAGCAATCGTAATGAAAATTTGCCATAAACGGATGTGAAACAAAGGATTTTATTAGCATTTATTGCATAAAATATTTATTCTTCTTAGCTTCTGCCATAAAGAAGTCTAAAATCCTTAAATATTTTTTTATTCTTTTTCCCTATTTTTTAAAAAAAACCTATTTTTGTACCCCAAGAATTTCTATTAACCCATTTGAATCGTATAAAATATACTGTATTAAAAATTTAAGAAAAAGTATATCGCAACTGTTTCGTATTTCCTTCAGAGGGAAGGATAAAAACACATACCACCAAATTTTTCCAATCAAAAATTAATATTTTATGAAACAAAAGATTTTAATCTTAGACTTTGGCTCACAGTACACTCAATTAATCGCTCGTAGAGTCAGAGAGTTCAACGTGTATTGCGAAATTCTCCCAGGTCATTTACCGTTTGAATTTTCAGAAAACATTCAAGGAATCATTCTTTCTGGTAGTCCTATGTCGGTTAATAATCCCGACTCACCACTCCCAAACATTGCGGAATGGGCTAAAAAAGTGCCAGTTTTAGGGATTTGCTACGGTGCTCAATTGATTGCAAAACAACACAACGGAACGGTTGCTCAGTCAAACAGTAGAGAATATGGGCGTGCAACCATTGAAATTGTACAAGAAGGGAAACTTTTTGAACAAATTCCAAAAAACAATGAGGTGTGGATGAGCCACGGCGACAGTATTCTCAAGCTTGCTGAAGGTTTTACAATTATTGCAAAAACACAACATATCCCTGTTGCTGCTTTTTCATACAGTGGTTATCCAAACCCAGTTTATGGAATACAATTTCATCCTGAAGTTACGCACAGTCAAAATGGGGCAAAGATTCTTTCTAATTTTGTTTTTAATATTTGTGATTGTGAACCAAATTTTACACCCAATTCATTTATTGAGGAAGCGGTTGGAAAAATCAAAGCCCAAGCACCTTCGGGCAATGTTATTATGGCATTAAGTGGTGGTGTTGATTCAACCGTGGCAGCATATCTTATCCATAAAGCTGTTAAAAATCGCTTGCATTGTGTTTTTGTTGATCATGGTTTACTTCGTAAAAGCGAATTTGAAACGGTTTTAAAAAGTTATAAAAAGTCAGGGCTAAATGTGGTTGGCGTACAAGCAGAAAGTCGTTTTTATGATGCTTTAAAAGGAGTTTCCGACCCTGAGGAAAAGCGTAAAATAATTGGTGGATTGTTCATCGATATTTTTCAAGAAGAAGCCCAAAAAATTTCAGATGTTTCATACTTAGGTCAAGGAACAATTTACCCTGATGTTATCGAATCATTACCTGTTCATGGGAAATCTGTAACTGTCAAATCGCACCACAATGTTGGCGGTTTACCTGAAAAAATGAATCTTGCTTTAATCGAGCCATTGCGCTATTTGTTTAAAGATGAAGTGCGAAAAATTGGCAAAGAATTGGGAATTGACCAAAGCATATTAAATCGTCATCCATTTCCTGGTCCAGGACTAGGTATTCGAATAATTGGTGCCGTTTCTCCTGAAAAGGTAAAAATGCTTCAAGACGCAGATGATATTTATATGCAATTACTTCGCGAAAGTGGTGAATACAATAATATTTGGCAAGCCGGAACAATTTTACTTCCCATACAAAGTGTTGGAATTATGGGAGATGAACGTACGTATGAATACACAGTAGCCTTGCGTGCAGTAACCTCAATTGATGGAATGACCGCAGATTGGGCACATTTACCTTACGATTTAATTAGCAAAATTTCCAATTCAATCATCAACAAAGTAAAGGGAATTAACCGGGTAGTTTTAGACGTTAGCAGCAAACCACCTGCTACGATTGAGTGGGAATAGAAATAAATAGAACTGAGTTCCTCTATTTTGACACTTGCCTTTAGATTAACTAAATTCGTTCTATTCTTTTGTGTTTTCACACCATATTCTGGCGTTGACAAATGCTTCCAGCCACGGACTCACCTCATCTTTTCTGTTTTTTGGATAATTTGCCCAGTTCCATGGGAAAATAGAACGTTCAAAATGGGGCATTGTCACCAAATGACGTCCAGTCTTATCACACATCATAGCTACATTATAATCTGAACCGTTTGGATTGTGTGGATATTGATTGTAGCTAAACTTTCCTACAATATTATAATAATCTTCTGGTTGCGAAAGTGCGTATCTACCTTCTCCGTGCGCAGTCCAAATTCCCAAAGTTGAACCCGCAAAGTTTTTTAGCATTACAGAGTTATTTTCTTGAATTGTAACAGAAACAAATCCACAATCAAATTTACCAGATTTGTTATGCATCATTTTATCTTTGTCTTTGAGCTCTGGATTTATCAATCCAAGTTCCATAAACAACTGGCATCCATTACAGATTCCAACAGAAAGTGTGTCGGTGCGATTAAAGAAATTTTCCAACGCCATTCTTGCGTTTTCATTGTATTTGAACGTTCCTGCCCATCCTTTTGCAGCTCCTAAAACATCAGAGTTTGAAAAACCGCCAACAGCACCAATAAACTGAACATCTTCCAAAGTTTCTTCTCCAGAAACAAGGTCAGTCATGTGAACATCTTTCACATCAAATCCAGCTAAATACATGGCATGAGCCATTTCTCTCTCAGAATTGGAACCTTTTTCTCGAATAATCGCAGCTTTTGGTCTTTTGGTTGCTTGATTTTGTAAATCAGGTAGTTTTCCGTCAAAATGACTAGGAAAAGAAAACTTCAAAGGTAATTTATCAAACTGCTCAAAACGTTCTTGGGCTATTTCCTTTTTCGTTTGGTGTGAATCCAATAAATAAGAAGTTTTGAACCATGTTTTCCTCAATTCTGGACAATTCAGTTTAAACTCAGAGTCAAAATGGATTATTTTTATGATCTCTCCCTTAATAGGTTTTCCTATTCTCTTGAAATTAATCTCATTTTGATTTAAAATCCCTTCAAATTGGGCATCATTTTTTGCTTGTAAAACTAAGGCTGTATTTTCATTAAACAATGTCTTTACTGCACTCGATTCACCCAAACTTGTCAAATCAAATTCAGCCGCCAAATTTGTGTCAGCAAAACACATTTCCAACAAAGTTGTGATAACTCCACCAGTCGATACATCATGTCCCGCCACAATCAAATCTTTTTCAATCAAATTTTGGACTGCATTAAATGCTTTTGCAAAGTACTCAGCGGATTGACACATCGGTGCTTCATTGCCAATTTCTCCCAAGATTTGAGCAAAAGCAGAACCGCCTAATTTAAAATTGTCTTTAGATAAATCAATATAATAAATCGAACCAGCTGATTTTTTCAAAACAGGCTCTATAACTCTTGTGATATCTGTACATTCCCCAGCTGCTGAAATAATAACAGTTCCAGGAGAAATCACATCTTTTTTGTCAGGATAAGATTGTGTCATTGATAGTGAATCTTTTCCCGTAGGAATATTGATTCCCAGTTGAATAGCGAAATCTGAACAAGCACTTACAGCTTCGTATAAGCGAGCATCTTCACCTTCATTACCACAAGGCCACATCCAGTTTGCAGATAGAGAAACGCCTTTTATTCCCGATTCGATGGGCGCAAAAACAAGATTTGTCAACGCTTCAGTAATTGAATTTCGAGAACCAGCAACTGGGTCAATTAATCCTGTTAGCGACGAGTGACCAACCGATGTTGCAATGCCTTTTTTAGAATCAAAATCCAACGCCATTACTCCAACATTGTTGAGAGGCAATTGTAAACTTCCAACACATTGCTGCTTTGCTACTCGTCCACTCACACAACGATCAACTTTGTTTGTTAGCCAATCCTTACAAGCAACAGATTCAAGTTGTAAAACACGATTTAAGTATTCTTCAACTTTGTTTTCATTAACGTATAAAGTATTGTATTTACGTTGAATGGTTTTATCTTCTCGATAAGCTTTTGAGCCCGACCAAAAGAAATCTTCCAAAGCAAAATCCATTGGTTTATCTCCTTTTGAGAAAGATTGAAACGTAAACCGATTGTCATTTGTAACATCTCCTACCACAAAAAAAGGAGAACGTTCCCTTTTTGCAATTTTTTCAAGATAAGTTAAATCATTTTGTGGAACGACCAACCCCATTCTTTCTTGCGATTCGTTTCCGATAATTTCTTTATACGACAAAGTTGAGTCACCAATTGGCAATTTATCAACATCAACGATTCCGCCTGTATCTTCAACCAATTCAGTCAAACAGTTCAAATGTCCTCCAGCGCCATGGTCGTGAATAGACACAATTGGATTTTCTTCTCCCTCTACTGCGCCTCTAACAACATTCGCAACACGTTTTTGCATTTCAGGATTAGACCGTTGAACAGCATTCAACTCTATTTTACTTCCCAAAGCACCTGTATCTGTAGAAGAAACAGCTGCTCCACCCATTCCTATTCGGTAGTTGTCTCCACCAAGGATTAAAATTTTATCTCCATCTTTTGGTATATCTTTTAACGACTGTTCATCTTTTGCATATCCAATACCCCCAGCTTGCATAATTACTTTATCGTACCCAAGAGCGCGTGGAGAATCGATTTTATCTTTGTCTTCATCATGTTCAAATGTAAAAACCGAACCTGTAATAAGCGGTTGACCGAATTTATTTCCAAAATCTGACGCACCATTTGAGGCTTTAATTAAAATATCTAAAGGCGATTGATATAGCCATTTTCTAGGAGGCATTTTCTTCTCATATTCTTTTTCTGTCAATCGTGGGTAAGCTGTCATATAAACCGCTGTTCCAGCCAAAGGCAATGACCCACGACCGCCTGCCATTCTATCTCGAATTTCTCCACCAGAACCCGTTGCAGCACCTGAAAAAGGTTCAACAGTTGTTGGAAAGTTATGGGTTTCTGCTTTTAAAGAAATTACAGAATTAAACAATGATTTTTTATAAAAACTAGAAGTATCTGCTTTTTGAGGTGCGAATTGTGTTACTTGTGGACCTCTCACAAATGCCACATTGTCTTTGTAAGCCGAAACAATTTTATTGGGATTGACTTCTGATGTTTTTCGGATTAAAGAAAAAAGAGAAGAAGGCATTTCGTTTCCGTCGATGACAAATGTTCCATTAAAGATTTTGTGGCGACAATGTTCAGAATTTGCTTGAGAAAATGCAAAAACTTCAGAATCTGTTAATTTTCTTCCTATTTTTTCAGACAATCTTTCCAAATAAGTAACTTCATCCATGTTGAGCGATAATCCATCTGATAAATTGTATGCCTGAATATCATCAATTTCACGAATTTCTTCGGGAATGATGCTAATTTCAAAGATATTTTGGTTTAATTTCTGATATTTTTGAAGAACCATTGTGTCGAAATCTTTAAAATCTGGCGTTACAGGAGTAAATTCTTCAATTCTTTCAATATTTTGAATTCCCATATTCTGAGTAATTTCCACAGCGTTTGTACTCCAAGGCGTAACCATTGAAGAATACGTTCCTATAAAATTCCCATTAACTGAAGACTGATTAAGTAAAAGTGCATTTCCAAACAACCAAGATAATTTTGAAATTTCGTCATTTGATAATTCTCCTTTTTGTTGTTGAACAGCATACACTATACCTTCAGGATCTTGGAAGAAATAAATCATTTTTTGTTTTTTTCTGATTGACATAATAAATCGCTATGCAAAATTAACTATTGTCTTGAAACTTCAGCAAAATTCATCCGATTTTGTCAAGGTAAAATTTCGTTTTTTAAAGCATTCATTTTTCTATGGGTATGTAAACTTTTTTTAGCATTTCCTCATACTCTTCATCTGCCTTGCTGTTACAAGTAATTCCACCGCCACTTCTAAACACAAATTTCTGCTTCTGTTTTTGGATAAATCTAATGTTTACCGCACTATCAATTTCTTTACCATCAAAAATTCCAAAAATTCCAGTATAATATCCCCTTTCTTCAATTTCATTTTCTTTAATTATCTCAACTGTTTTGGTTTTGGGTGCGCCACTAATTGAACCTGCCGGAAGTAATCGAAGAATATCATCGCACAAAGTTTCTTGATAGTTTGGTTTTAAAACGCCCTTAATTTCGGAGCTTGTTTGCAATAAATCTTGTGCATTTGTATTTATTCGTTCCACAAAACGATATTTATTCAAAACAACCTCATCTGCAATCATCGACAAGTCATTTCTCATTAAATCGACAATTGTGTTGTGTTCCCACTCCTCTTTTTTGTTTTTCAGCAACTGTTCTTCTGCGTTTTTCAGATTAGCATCGATTGTTCCTTTCATTGGATAAGTAAATATTTCTTGATTTTGGGTGCAAATAAAGCATTCAGGAGAAAAAACAACAAACTCATCTTTAAACAACAATTTATAAGGTGCTTTCGAGCAATTAAAAACATCTTTTAATCCAAAATTTCCCTTAATTTCTGTCGGAAAAGTGAGGTTAATTAAATATGTATCTCCATTTATTAGGTGTTTCATAACATTATTAAATCTCTTGAAATACTCTGTTTGATTAATTGGATTTAAAGCCATATCAATCGTTTTTGAAACAGGTCTATATACAACATTACGTAGCCCTTTAACGTCAAACAAGACCCCTTTTTCTTTTGCTTCATCAAGTGTAAAGATAAGTGGTGAATTACATTCAAAATCAATGATAAATAAAAAGGGCGTTTGAGTTTTTAAATACCTTGTAAACTTTTCTTTAAACATCAACTTTTCCATTAAGACTTTATAAACTTAAAAAGTTCTCTAAAATTTTCTTTCCCTGTTTTGACATAAAAGATTCTGGATGAAATTGAACGCCATAAATTGGATGAGTTTTATGACAAAATGAAAGGACAACATTATCAGGTGAAAGGGCAATTAGTTTTAATTTGTTCGGCGTACTTCGGATCGTCCATGAATGATACATACCAACTTCAATTTCTTTTGGGATTTCTTTAAATAACGGATTGGAGTTATCAACATGGCAACTTATCCTTTGTCCGTGAACAGGATGATTCATTCGAATCAATTGTCCACCAAAATATTCTCCAATGGCTTGGTGTCCCAAACAAATGCCCAGCAAAGGTTTCATTGACTCTTCTGAATAGCGAATTGCTTTTTTCAAAATCGGGAAATCGTCTGATAAACCTGGGCCAGGAGAAAGAATAATCTTATCATATTCTTTTAACTTCTCGGGAGAGAAAAGTGTAGAGTCGGCAACATCAAGTTCAATATCGTAACATCTTAAAATATTAACAATGTTATAGGTAAAGGAGTCTTTATTATCCAATAAAATTACTTTCAAAGGAAGGTATTTTGATTTTTAAATTCTTGAATATTTTGAATAAACTCATCAAATAAATAACGCGAGTCGTTTGGTCCAGGATTTGCTTCAGGATGATATTGAACAGAAAATATAGGTTTGCCTTTAATCCTTAATCCTTCGATTGAATTATCGTTCAAATTGATGTGTGTAACTTCTAAATTATCACAACCTTTTAGGCTTTCAACATCCACAGCAAAACCATGATTTTGAGATGTAACCTCACATTTACCAGTAAGTTTATTCAAAACAGGATGATTGATTCCCCGGTGTCCGTAGTGCATTTTAGTTGTTTTTGCATTATTTGCCAAAGCTAAAAGTTGATGTCCCAAACAAATACCAAAAACAGGTAAACCCGAATTTTGTATTTTCTTCACTATTTCGATTCCGTAGTCCATCGGTGCTGGGTCTCCTGGTCCATTAGACAAGAAAAAAGCATCTGGCTGAAAGTCCATTAACTCTTCAAACGAAGTTTTTGCAGGAAAAACCTTAAGAAATGCTTTTCTATCTGCCAAACAACGAAGAATATTACGTTTTATACCAAAATCTAGTACTGCAATTCTTATTTCAGCGTTGTAATCACCAAATTCATAAGGATTTTTTGTTGTCACTTTAGATGCTAATTCTTGACCCTCCATTGAAGGAACTGCTTGCAAAATTGCTTTTAATTTATCCAACGGCAAATCTTCAGAAGATATAACACAATTCATTGCTCCTTTATTACGAATCCGTGTTACAATTGAGCGCGTATCAACACTGTGTATGGAAACCACACCCTGTTCATTTAGGTAATCATCTAACGTTTGATTGGCCGATTTTCTTGATTGCATAACAGAGTAATTTTTACACACAAAACCACTGATTTTTGCACCATCAGACTCGTTGTCTTCCTCGCTAATTCCGTAGTTTCCAATGTGACTTGCAGTTGCCACCAAAATTTGTCCAAAATAAGAAGGGTCGGTAAAAATTTCTTGGTAGCCTGTCATTCCCGTGTTAAAGCTTAATTCACCTGTTGTTGTCCCTATTTTTCCTAAGGATTTCCCTCTTAAAAGTGTTCCGTCTTCTAACAACATTACGGCAGGTTTGTCTATTCTTTTATCTGGCATTGTTTCAGTTTTTATGTATTTTGTTTGTTTTTTCTTTTATGGTTCTTACAAATTCCACAAAAAGTGGATGAGGGTTTTCTACAGTACTTTTGTATTCAGGGTGAAATTGAGTACCGACAAAAAAAGGATGATTATCTAACTCAACAATTTCAACCAAACCTTTTTCCTTATTTTTCCCAACTACCCTTAATCCTAACCTTTCAAATTGAAACTGATAATAATTATTAAACTCGTAGCGATGTCGATGACGCTCTTGAATCATCTCGTTTTTATAAGCATTATATACTTTGGAGTTTTTAGTTATCTGACAATTATACGAACCCAAGCGCATTGTTCCACCTATACTTTTAATACTCTTTTGTTCTTCCATCAAATGAATCACTGGGTGTGGGCAATTTGGATCCATTTCTGTTGAGTTTGCATTTTTTAATCCCACAACATTTCTCGCAAACTCTATAACACAACATTGCATTCCCAAGCAGATACCAAAAAATGGGATAAACTGTTCGCGTGCATATTGAATGGAATAGATTTTTCCTTCAATTCCTCTGTTTCCGAATCCCGGAGCCACAATAATACCATCCAAACCATTCAATTTCTCTTTTACATTTTCCTTTGTAATATCGTCTGATTGAATAGATTCTACCTCAACCCGACAAGCATTTGCAGAGCCAGCATGAATCATCGCTTCCAAAATTGATTTATAGGCATCCTGTAACTCAGCATATTTTCCAATCAAACCAATTTTTATTTTAGATGTTGGATTGTAAAATCTGTCTAAGAACTCAGCCCACTTCTTCAAATCGGGTGATTTTTTAGATTTAATTTCCATCTTTCTAAGGCAAATTGAATCCAGACCTTCTCTTAAAATATCAATTGGAACTGCATAGATTGTATTTACATCTTTCGCCTCAATAACTGCCTGTTTCTCGACATTACAAAACAAAGCAATTTTTCGCTTTATTTCTTCTCCAATAGCGGTTTCTGTTCGGCAAACAATAATATCTGGTCTCACGCCCAATTCATTTAATTGTTTTACTGAATGTTGGGTTGGCTTTGTTTTTAACTCATCGGCTGCTTTTAAATACGGAACCAATGTTAAATGAACCACTAAGCAATTTTTATCACCTAACTCAAATTTCATTTGGCGGATAGATTCAATAAAAGGTAAAGACTCAATATCGCCGACTGTCCCGCCAATTTCAGTTAAGATAATATCATAATCAGCAGAATTTTCTAATATTTTAAAACGACGAATAATTTCATCTGTAATATGAGGAATGACCTGAACGGTTTTCCCTTTATATCCGCCTTCGCGTTCTTTTTCTATTACGAATTCATAAACTTTACCAGAGGTAACACTATTTACTTCAGACATTGAACGGTTCAAAAAGCGCTCATAATGCCCCAAATCCAAATCAGTTTCTGCTCCATCATCGGTTACAAAACACTCTCCATGTTCGTATGGGTTCAACGTTCCTGGGTCAATATTAATATAAGGATCAAATTTTTGAATTGTAACCTTTAATCCCCTCGCTTGAAACAATTTTGCTAAAGAAGATGCTATGATTCCTTTACCCAAAGATGAAGAAACACCGCCTGTTATAAATACATATTTTGTCATTGTTTTTCTGTTTTCCTTATTTAATAACCCCGTAGGTTCTTCTTTTCTATAAAATTTAAAAATGCCCGATTTGAAACCCTGTTTCCTCCCGGTGTTGGATAATTCCCAGTAAAATACCAATCTCCTTTGTGCATTGAACAAGCTTTGTGTAAACCAGAAACGGTTTGATAAATTACTTCAACCTCTGCTTGTATGCCTTCTGGGCGAAGCATTTGACTGATTTTTTTAGTTATTTCCTCTTCGCTAAAGAAATCATAGATTCTTTTGACATAATTTTCTTCTTTTAGTCGATTTTCCTTTTCGGCAGTTTTACAGAGTTGATAGATTTCTGAGAACTCATCCGTCATGTTGTACTCATTAATTAACTCAATCACGGATTGAAACGCAATAAAATCTCCTAATTTACTCATATCAATCCCATAACAATCTGGATACCTTATTTGCGGAGCAGAAGAAACAATGATTATTTTTTTAGGATTCAGCCTATCCAAAATCCGAATAATACTTTGCTTAAGCGTTGTCCCTCGCACAATACTATCATCAATAACAACGAGTGTATCTGTTGGCCGAACCACATCATAAGTAACATCATAAACATGATTAACGAGTTCGTTTCTCCCATTGTCATTGGTAATAAATGTTCTCATTTTCACATCTTTCTGTATCACTTTCTCAATCCGAATTTTCCGATTTAAGAGAAGTTCAACATCATCAAAAGATAAGTCTGGTTTGTTTCTCAATATATAATCGGTTGTTTCATCATTCAATTTCCTTTCTAAACCTTGTATCATCCCATAAAAAGCCAATTCCGCAGTGTTAGGAATAAATGAAAAAACCACATTATCTAAATCATTATTAAGCGACAAAAGCACTTTTTGAACTAAGTTTTTACCCAAATTTATACGCTCTTCGTATATGTCTTTATCGTTTCCACGACTAAAATAAATTCGTTCAAAACTACATGGCGACTGGGTTACATCATCCTCATTTATTTTCTCAACTGAAAAATCACCATTCTTTTTAACGATTAATGCGTGTCCTGCAGGTATTTCTCTAATTTCTTCTAATGGTGCATTAAAGCTGGTCATTATTGCGGGTCGCTCCGATGCAGCTACCACAAACTCATCATTTGTCATAAAAAACGCAGGACGGATTCCGTATTTATCTCTCAACACAAAACTGTCGCCATTTCCAATGATTCCGCAACAAACATAGCCGCCATCAAATAAGTCGCTCGCTTGTTTCAACATACTATTTACATCCAATTGATTGGGGTTTTTAGTAAGTTCTTGATCTAAAAAGTGATAAAATGTTTCAATCATTGCTCCCAAATCGCTTTGAGATAAAACGCCATTTGTTGATAAACCTAAAAATTGGAATAATTCGTCAGTATTAATTAGGTTAAAATTCCCTGCCATGGCCAAATTTCTTGAGGGATTATGATTTGTGATTACAAAAGGGTGGCAAAACTCAATGTTGTTTAAACCTTGTGTTGCATACCTTAAATGTCCCATCAACACTTCTCCTGCAAAGTCTGAACATTCTTTTAAATTGGTTAGTTTTCCAATTGACTGTTTATTTTCGAGTTCAATTCGCAAGGTATCTTTTTCGATTCTTTTAAAAATTTTATTAACAGCATTTCCGCCCGAAACCCGAATTCTTCTAAGAAATTTATCACCTCGTGGCACATCTAATTTAAGTACACCCAACCCCGCACCATCTTGTCCTCTATTCCTCTGCTTTTCCATCAAAAGATACAGCTTCTTTAAGCCATAAAATGCATCTCCATATTTTTCTTGATAAAAAGAAAATGGCTTTCGTAGGCGGATATAAGCTAAGCCACATTCATGTTTTAAATTATCAGACATTTTTTTGTTTTTTTTATTTTTTTAAAAAACCACAATTGAGTAGCTTTCAAACGGAGATTTTATCGAGAAACTTCACGGTATTTGAATAAATACGTTGTTCTATCTGAAAGTCATCCGCACCGATAAATTTCTTTCCTGTTACCTTTTCAAATAATTCAATATATCTTTCTGAAACAGTATTTATAAAATCATTTGGCATCAAAGGCATTTGCTGACCTGCTAATCCTTGAAAACCATGTTCCATCAACCATTCTCTTACAAATTCCTTTGACAATTGTCTTTGGGGCTCTCCTCGTAGCTGTCTTTCTTCATATCCATCTGCATAAAAGTAACGAGAAGAGTCGGGTGTATGAATTTCATCAATGAGAATTAATTCTCCATTTCTCAATCCAAATTCATACTTTGTATCGACAAGTATCAGCCCTTTTTCTGCAGCAATTTCAGTCCCTCTTTTGAATAATGCCTTTGTGTATTTTTCCATTTGAGAATAAATCTCTTCAGAAACGTACTTTTTTGAAATAATATCTGCTTTAGAAATGTCTTCATCATGACCCGAATCTGCTTTAATCGCAGGAGTGATGATGGGTTCTGGAAAAGGGTCATTTTCTTTTAAGCCGTCTGGGAGATTTACTCCGCATAAGGTTCTCTTTCCCAATTTATATTCACGAAACGCATGGCCAGTGAGATAGCCACGGATTACCATCTCAACGCGGATTGGCTCGCATTTATATCCGACAGAAACGCATGGGTCAGGTGTTCCTATCAACCAATTGGGAACAATGTCTTTGGTTTCCTCCAAAAAATAGGTAGATATTTGGTTGAGAACTTGTCCTTTATACGGAATCCCAGAAGGTAAAATATGGTCAAAAGCTGAAATTCTATCGGATGCAACGACAACCAAGATGTCGTTTTTAATCGTATAAACATCTCTAACCTTTCCTTTATACGATTTCAGTTGGTTTGGGAAATTAAAATTTGTTTTAAGTATGGTTTTTTTCATTTATAACTTGTCTTTTCATCATTCTTTCTATTATTTTTTCTAATAAGTTTTTAAAAAGAAAGAAATTTATGGAAGACCTGTTACCTGACATTTATTTGTCCTTACTATTAAAGAAGTTGCTTGAAAAAGAGAGTGGTTGTAGGGGTTTTTGTATCCTTTTACATTGTCTTTAAGATGAATCTTATTCATTTTCATGGTGTAAAAGTATAAAAAAAATCAAAACTTCTAAAAACGATTTTTAAGTTTTTTTGTATTGAAATCAAAAATGAAGAAACAATAATTAAATACTTTAATATATAACTCAGATAAAAAGATTAAATTAGAGCCCAATAAATATAAACCTGAATGAAAAATTTAAAGATTTTACATACGAGCTATGTGACACATGACGTAAAACGAATTATATTAGAAAAACCAAAAGGATTGGTTTATAGACCTGGAACAGCAGGGCATTTTTCTGCCAATGTTGAAGGATGGGAAGATAAAAGCAGACCGTTTACATTTACATCGTTAAGTGATTGGGATGAGTTGGAGTTAACCATTAAAATCTATGAAGAAAACAATGGTGTTACCCAACAAATTGGCAAACTAAAAAATGGAGATGAACTTATTCTTCACAATACCTTTGACACAATAAAATATAAAGGTCATGGCCTCTTTTTAGCAGGAGGAACAGGAATCACACCGTTTATGGCAATTTTTCGTGCATTATTTTTAAGTGGAAACATAAAAGGACACGCACTTTTGTATTCAAATAAGACAGAACAAGACATTATATACGGAGAGGAGTTACATCAAATGCTTGGAAATGCTTTTCAAAACGTATTTACCCGTCAAGGTGTTATTGGATTTAAAGAAAGACACATTGACAAAGCATTTTTAATCGAAAATATTGGGCGATTTGACTTACAATTTTACGTATGCGGTCCAAAAGAATTTACCCAAGATATTACCAAGGCTTTAATTGAATTAGGAGCAGACCCTGAATCAGTTGAAGTATAATTTTTTCTTATTATTAAAAGGTCAATTGCAAATTAGTCTGTTTTGCAATATCTTTCATAATTTGTATAAACTTTTCTGGTTCTTCCACCATGACCCCATGTGCTGAGTTTTCGAAAGTATAAAAAGCTTTTTTGGGTGCTTCTATTTTTTCAAACCATTCACGAGATAAAGAATAAGAAACTTGATAATCGTATTTACCATGCGCTATATAGACAGGAACTTGAAATTGAGTAGAAGATTCGAACAAATTATCCTCCACAACTTTCGACCATAAAGACTTTGTAGATGAAATCATACCTTTTAAATAATTTACTTTTTCCATTAAAGTATAACCTTCAAATTTCAAAACAAGTTTTAACATAGCCATTGTGGAGGAAGGCTTATCACGCGTAGAACCAATTCCGTATTTATTTAATAATGAACCTCGAACTTGAGCTATATAGGTAAAATCATTAACAAACTCGAGATTATCTCTGTCGTATTTTTTTAATTTTTTTATATCCGAATTTTGATTTTTTTCTGTGGCAAGTTTAAGCATATAATCATAAGCCAAAATTTCTGATTGTTTTTGGTTAGTTAATTGTCCTACACCAACAAAAGCTATATAATATTGTGGGTGTTTTTGAATTGTTTTTATACCAAGATAAGACCCCCAGGAATGTCCAAGTAGATATATTTTTTCTTGATTAAAACGTTGTTTTAAATACTCGGTAACTTGAAAAATGTCTTCAATAAATTGAGCTATAGTAAGTGTTTTTAAATCTATATGTTTATTATAACTCATCCCTGAGTTCCTTTGCTCCCAATAACAAACAGTGAAATATTTCTCGAGCCTTTCCGTGGTTTCAAATGGAAGAAGTGTTGGTAATTCAGGTCCACCTGGTCCTCCATGTAAGAATAAAATAACAGGATTATTATAATTTTCAGAACGGATAAAAAGTCCTTGCTTAATGCCTCCTACTTCTATGAATTTTTTTTCAGCAATTGATCCTTTAATTTCATTCCCTTTTTCATCACGTAAAGGTTTTAATTTACCACGACTATACAATCGAATAATTAGTATGAGTATTATAAAAACACCAAAAATTACAGCTATTAATATACCCAAATATAAAAATATTTCTCCCATGTTATGTTTCTATGTTTATCTTTAAATCTGCACAAACAAATATCAAAGAAGAAGTATCCAACAACTACATATTCAATAAAATAGATAATTTTAAATTAATCCTAAATTACTGTATATTTAATATTTAAGAACAAAATTAATTCTAAATTATTTATTTTTCGATGAAAAAACTCAAAATTCGGATATATAAAAATTAAAAATATTCAAAAACTTTGTTATAGAATTCAAATAAAATGATTAAATTAGTCAAAACTTTACCAATTTGTTAATTGATTTTAATTAATATCTAATAAGTACTAAAATTATGAAAAAAACATCTACAAAAGCATTGGTTCTTGCATTTTCATTAATCATAGGTTTACAGACCTTTTCACAATGGGAACAAGAATTTATCACACACGATGGAATTGAAAGAATGTATTGGAGATATGTTTCACCAAATTACAATGCCGCTAATCCTGCATCATTGGTCGTAACACTTCACGGAATGGGAGACAATGCTACCAATTTTAAAGGAATTGAATTTGATAATATCGCCGACACTGCAAATGTAATTGTTTTAGCACCTGAATCTTTGGTTGACGGATTAACGGGAATGACTGCGTGGAATTCCCAAGCGGGCGTGGCAGGAATTTATCCGAATGCTACAATTAATGACATCGGTTTTATTCACACCATTATTGATGAAACAATGAATAATTATAGTGTTAATGTTGGAAAAGTTTACGCTTGTGGATTTTCTATGGGAGGCTTTATGACACAACGATTAGCGATAGAGGGAAATACAAAGTTTACTGCATTTGCATCCGTTGCTGGAACATTCGGAAGTGGTTTAACACTTGCCAATCCCAACCGTGCAATTCCCATTGCCCACTTTCACGGAACAACTGATGCTACTGTTGGGTATGACAGTAATATTTTTGGGTCAAACGTAGCAGATTTAATTGACTTCTGGGTAGATAATAATAATTGTGACATTACTCCAACTCAAGAAATATTGCCAGATTTGGTAGCCGATGGATTTACAGTTGAACATTTTGTTTATCCAAATGGAGATGACGAATCTGTTGTTGAACTTTTTAAAGTAAATGATGCAGGACACATATGGCTTCGTACAGGTATTCACGATATTTCATACTCTGGTGAAATTTGGAAGTTTTTTAACCGCTACGAAAATCCGTTACTTAGTGTTCCTACAGAAGATGCAATATTTAAGTTTTCAATTTATCCAAACCCAGCTTCAGAAATTCTATTTGTAAACTTTGATAAATCAATTCAAAGTCCTATAATTTTATTAGACATGAATGGAAAAGAGGTTTTTAAAACAACTTCTTCGTCCACTCAAATTGAAATTCCAGTAGCAAGTTTGGACAAAGGCATATATATTATCAAAGTAGGAGAATCAACAAGAAAAGTGATTATTCAATAATCAACATATTTAGAGTTAGATAAATTAAATGCGGATGTTTGACATCCGTATTTTTTTTATAATTTCGACCTTTATAAAAAGCATAGACCATGACAGATTTCAAAAACACACTTGAATTTGCAAAAAACAAAGACTTAAACGATCCTTTAAGCAAGTGGAGAGATGAATTTCATTTTCCTACATTTCATGATAAAGGTGTAATCTATTTCACGGGAAATTCGCTTGGACTACAGCCCAAACGAACCAAAGCTTATATTAACAATGAACTAGATGAATGGGCAAAATGGGGAGTAGAAGGTCACTTTGAGGCAAAAAAGCCATGGTTTTCATATCACGAATTTTTAACCGAAAAATCAGCCAAGATTGTTGGTGCGACAAACAAAGAAGTTGTTATCACCCATTCTTTAACAACAAACCTTCATTTATTGATGGTTTCATTTTATCGACCAACCAAAGAACGTTATAAAATAATATGCGAAGCAAAAGCCTTTCCATCTGACCATTATGCTTTGCAATCTCAAGCAGTACACCACGGATTTAATCCAGACGAAGCGATTGTAGAAGTTTCTCCACGCGAAGGAGAACATCTTATCCGACATGAAGATATTATTAATAAAATCAATGAACTCGGAGATGAGCTGGCAATGGTGATGTTTGGTGGATTAAATTACTATACAGGTCAATTGCTAAATATGGAGTCGATTACAAGAGCAGGGCATAAGGTTGGTGCTATTGTAGGTTTCGACTTAGCGCATGCGGCAGGAAATGTAGAGTTAAAACTTCACGAATGGCAGGTTGACTTTGCGGCTTGGTGTACGTATAAATATTTAAACTCTTCACCTGGTGGTGTTGCAGGTCTGTTTGTACATGAAAATCATGTAGTCAATGAAAACCTTATTCGATTTGCAGGTTGGTGGGGACACAATAAAGAGCGTAGGTTTTTAATGGAGTCGAAGTTTCAGCCCATACCAACGGCAGAATCGTGGCAATTGAGTAATGCCCCAATTCTTGGTCAAGCAGCTCATTTAGCTTCTTTAGATATTTTTGATGAAGTAGGCATGCACGCAATCGGTAAAAAAAGAGATGATTTAACTGCATTTTTAGAGTTTATTATTGAAGATATTTCTAATTCTGTAGAAAATGCGAGCTTTGAAATTATCACGCCAAAAAACAAAGAAGAGAGAGGTTCACAATTGAGTATATTGGCACATGGACAAGGAAAGCCATTGTTTGACAAACTTTCAAAAGCAGGTGTTGTAGCCGATTGGAGGGAGCCAAATGTAATTAGAATTGCACCTGTTCCGCTGTACAATTCTTATCAAGATTGTTTTCTTTTTGGCCAAATTTTAAAGGATTCTATTCTTTAAAATTATAAATCATGATTTTTTAACATTTTTTAAATCTCATTGCACAACAAAAGGGCAATAAGATAGTTTAGTAATTATAGTAGTAGTTAAGTTTCATAATTAGTAGTGTTAGTTTTAACAGAGGAGAAAACGCCCGTTTTCTCCTCTGTTTTTTTTACCATTTATACCATTAAATAGTTAGAAACGAGCCTACACACATTCTTTATTAATACAAATGCGATTGGATTAATTTATTTTAGTACATTAGCAACTTCTAAATAATTCTTTAGAATAATTTTGAGGAGAGGTGCAGGAGTGGTTGAACTGGCTCGCCTGGAAAGCGAGTATTCCGTTTATAGCGGAATCGAGGGTTCGAATCCCTCTCTCTCCGCCACAATTTTTTAGAATTTTTGGAGTTTATTAGATTATTTTTAACTTTACACAATTAATTTATATTTTTATTAAGAACATGAAAAAAATAGTTAAATCTTTAGTAATTGCCGGAGTATTAATATTCGGTTTTAACACATTATCTTATGCACAGGATGCACAAGAAGAGGCAATAGACACCATTGAAAATGAATTGGTAGATTCAGCTGATGCTGAACTCACTACAATCGCAGTAGATGAAACCCAAGACGATATGGAGTCCGTTGAAGCAGTAGAAGAAGCTGAAACTGAAGTTGGTTTCGTTTCAATGCTAAAAAGAAAGTTTATTGAAGGGGATCCGTTCTGGATGGGATTGGTATTGATTGACCTTATCGTTGGTCTAGCAATTTGTATTGAACGTATTATTTATCTAAACCTTTCATCAATAAACACTAAAAAGTTTGTTGCAGATATTGAAGCGAAAGTTGCAGATAAAGACATTGCAGGAGCAATGGATCTTGCTAGAAACACCCGTGGCCCAATAGCCTCCATATATTACCAAGGCTTATCTCGAATAGACGAAGGCATTGAGTCCGTTGAGAAAAACCTAGTTTCGTACGGAGGTGTTCAAATGGGGTTATTAGAAAAAGGTATCACTTGGATTACTTTATTTATTGCTATCGCACCAATGCTAGGATTCTTAGGAACAGTAATCGGGATGATTTTCGCATTCGAAAAAATTGTTGAAGATGGTCAGGTGTCACCAATCACAGTCGCTGGGGGTATCCAGGTTTCGTTATTAACAACTGTATTTGGGTTGATTGCAGCGATGATACTTCAGATTTTCTATAACTATATCATCTCTAAAGTTGAAGGTATTGTTAACGAAATGGAGAACTCATCGATTTCTTTAGTGGATATGTTGATTAAGCATGATGTAGCAAAATAATTCGCTATTAATAAGTCTTTGTCAATATATTATTCACTTTAAAAAAAACCATACATCATGGAAAAAGAAAAAAAATTAAATATTATCGGTATGGCTATCAAGTTGATTTTCGCAGTTCCTGCGTTAATTCTAACTTTGATAGTAATGACTTCAAATGTAACTGGAGATAGTGATAAATTAGTTATCCAAGAGTTCATGAACAACACTGCTTTTACAGGTGCAATGAATATAACTCTTTGGACAATTTTTATCGCAGCTGGTTTGATTCTGATCTTCTTTTTTATCTTGTTAATATCAAGACCAAAAGATGCGATAAAATCAATCATGGGGATTATCATTTCAGGTGTAATTTACTTTGTTCTATATTTAGTAGGAACAAACGACACCATTGAGTCATTAGGTGTTCAAGGAGATGTTAGTGTCACCGCAGGTGGGATTAACTTTACTCACGCTGGAATTTACACAGTACTTATCCTCTTAGTAATTGCTTCACTATTAGCAGTTGGAATGGGATCAATAATGAGATTTATTAAAAATTAATAGAAGAATGGCTAAAAGAGAAGCACCGGAAATTAATGCAGGATCGATGGCAGACATTGCTTTCCTTTTGCTGATTTTCTTCCTTGTTACCACAACAATGGATCAAGATACAGCATACCTGCGTAAAATTCCAAAAAAGGTTGAAACCGAAACGCCACCTTCTCCCACACAAGATAAAGATATCTATAAAATCGCCATAAATAGTAACAATATTATTCAGGCGAGGGACTCAATTATTAACCCCGAAGATATTACATCTCTAAATGGGAGAATTAAGCATTTTTATCTCGCAAATAGAGGTAAAAAAACGAATCGTGATATACATTATCCATATTATGCTTATGGTAGTGTTGCTTTATATCAAAGTAATATGGATGAGCAAATCACTCGACTCAATAATTTATTGTCAATTGAGAATCCTGACGAAAATACTTTAAAACGTATTACACAAGCGCAAGGAGCGATTGACCAATGGAGAGCTAAATTGGAAATGGCAAAAATGTATTCTAAATATAGTGGCAAAAGAGAAATGCCTGAGATAGCCTTCCAAGCTCATATCCGTTTAGAGTCTTTTAATGATACAGATTATTCGGCATACATCGCTGTTCAATCTGAAATAGAAAAGGCAATAACAGAACTTAGAAATAAAGAGGCAGAGGATTTGTTTGGTGTTACTTATACAACAATGAATAATCAGTATCAACAACAAATCACTGAAAATACTCCAGAAATAAGAATGATTAGGGAGAGAATGGATTTGATAGAAACATTGTTCCCACTAAAATTAATTGAGGTAAAACCAAGACGTTAAAATGGCAAAATTTAGAAAAAGTTCAGGAGGTGCGCCACCAGCAATTAATACTTCATCGCTACCCGATATTGTATTTATGTTGTTATTCTTCTTTATGGTGGCTACAACAACAAAAGAGATAGACCCAATGGTAAAAATAACTAATGCTCAAGGAGCAGGGGTTACAGATTTAACACCTTTTAAGCAACGTTCAGAGGTGGATTTTGTTTATTTGGGAGAGCCCATACAAGGGGATAAAGACCGTTTCTATAAAGGCGTTGCCGTACAATATGATGGACTCCTTCCAGCTGATGGAATCAATTATATCGGTGTGTGGAAGCAAGATAAATTTAAAACAAAACCTGCCGAATTTACAGCTCCTAAAGAGAATGTAATTACTTGCTTTAAAGCAGATGAAAGAGTGCCAATGGGAATCATCTTTAGCGCTCGTTCAATCTTACAAGATTTAGATTTTAATTCAATTGCATATTCTGCACAAGAAATGGGTAATTTGAATACATATAATATTCATACTAAGTAAAAAGTATAATATGTTCTTAATAAAAAAAGCCTTGTTGAAAACAAGGCTTTTTTTATTGCTTTTCATGATTTTTCTGATAATATATCAAAAGAAATATCAATAAGATTGTAAAGGGAATGGTAATCCTTGTATCGATTTCTTCCATCCAAGTTGGGAAAGTATCCGTTGAGAGCCAGTAAACATTAACTATGTTATTTAAAGCATGAAGAATAATTCCAGGAACAATTGACTTAGATACAAAATACATCATTGCCAAAATAATCCCGAAGAAGAATAAAGGTAGGATCTGTATATAATTAAAATGCAATAAAGCAAAAACAAATGAGCTAGATAGCAGACTTAAACCAATTCTCCCAGTATTTTTGAGCATGTGATGAAACAAAAAGCGGCGAAAAATCAACTCCTCTGCAATACCTGTAACAACACCTATAAGAAGAATTGCTGTCCAAAAAGAAGGCGACCACAATTCACCAATCAAAATGGTTAGGTTTTTATCAGATAATTCTTTTTGTACGATTAACGCATCAAAGGAGCCGAATGATTTAACAATTTCAATATTAATCTCTCCCAAGATTGGTAAAAGAAAAAAAGCGCAAATGAATAATAATATAGACCATAAAACCCATTCAAATTGAGTTTTATACTGTTTTAAATCATTCCGATTAAAAGACCAATAAATAAATCCAGGAAGAAATAAAAGTCCCAATTGAACAGGTAAGAATTGTTTCAACATAAAAGGAATAGGATAATTCTCCATTTGCTTGCTCATCGGTAATTCAACCATCTCAGGATATAATTGCCCTATCAAAACATTCAAAACCATTGAAAGGAATAAAAACGCAACAAATCCAATTATAAACAAAAGGATTGCTTGACGAAATGAAGGAAGTGCGTTGAAATTATTCTTCATTATGCTAAAAATTCTTTACGTGAACTATCCAATTTTAATAATAGTAAAATCATGATTAAAAATGTCATCATCGCTGAACCACCATAACTAAAAAATGGCAACGGAATACCAATTACAGGAATTAATCCTATGTTCATACCGACATTAACCCCAAAATGATAAAATAAAATCATAGCAACAGAGTAAGCATATATCCGAGAAAATCTACTTTTTTGCCTTTCAGCAATGAAGATAATCCGAACCAAAAGCAGGGACACAAGAATAACCAATGTTGCAGCACCTAAAAAGCCCCATTCTTCAGAGAACACAGAAAACACAAAATCTGTTTCACTTTCAGGAACATGTTTACTTCTCGGACTCGACAAGATAGCGTTTTGATAACCTACACCAGAAAAACCACCAGAACCAACTGCTGCCAATGCTCTATTTCTATTATAATCTTTTCCATCTTGGTCTTGAATCTTACCTAACCACAAATCAATTCTATCTTTTTGATGTACTTGGAGTACATTGAGATATGAATAAGAAACAAGACCTACAAATCCAACAGAAATGAGATAAATAACGAGAATAATTGGTTTAACCTTTTTCTTGGTTCTAGGACTAGCAAAATATTTTGCAATCATAAAAATTAGAACAGCGACGACAGTCATTCCAAAAATTAACACAAACCATCCAGGAACATCATATCCTGGAAGAAATAAAAAATCATATTTAGAGTCAGTAAAATAGAGAATGATTATACTGAAAACAATGACAACAAATAGAACGGGAATAAAGTGTGTTCCAACCCATGTTTGTTTAAATCGTAATTTCAATATGTTATTAGTAAAAAAGAGAACAATCGGGTCGAAAGTAATTCCTTCACGATACATAACAAAAAAGAATGCAGTAAAAACCAAAAATGTTCCAGTATCATTTTGAGCTAAAATAAGAAGCATTGTAACAATAACGACAGTTAGAGAAGTAAAAAAAGCACTTTTTGTAATCGTTCTTCTACTTCCACTATCAATCACATAACCAAGCATTAAGGCGGTAGTAAGTTTTGAAAACTCAGAAGGTTGTACACCAAATGATCCAATTCCAAGCCAAGATTTTGCCCCCTTTATAGGTTCAGTAAATAAAACCACAATGAGCAGAATGGTTACGAAAATAAAAAAAGTAGGTGTTAACTTTCGGATATGTTTGGCATCAATCAAAGAAATGACAATTCCTAAGAATAAACCTATACCAATCCACATAATTTGTTTTCCGTACAATGTTTTAATATCGAAAATATTGGGATGGTCAGCACTGTATGCTGCAGAATAAAGATTAATCAGTCCCATGATAAGAAGTATTGTCACAATAATGATGACACCAAAATCCCAATTCTGATATTTCTCTCTTTGGCTACTGTACCTCATTCATTGGTAGGTTTTATGTTTACAAAAGCCTTATCTAAAATCCTTCTTTCCTTGGCTTCGGATTTTACCTCTCCTGTTAAATACAACTCCATCATTAAACTTGCAATTGGTGCCGCCCAAGTACCTCCAAAACCAGCGTTTTCAATAAATACTGCAATCGCAATTTTTGGATCTTCAAATGGTGCAAACGCAATAAAAACAGAATGGTCTTCTCCATGTGGATTTTGTGCAGTTCCTGTTTTTCCTGCAACAACGATATTGTCAATTCTTGCCCTTCTTGCCGTACCACCAGTTTCATTTACAGCCTTTCTCATTCCTTCTTTAACAGGAATAAAATACTTAGCATCAATCATGGTTTGTTTTTTCTTCTTGAACTCGGGAAGGGGTCCATTTTCACCAATACTTTTTACAAAATGGGGTTCATAATAGAAACCATTATTCGCAACGATTGCTGCCAAATTGGCCATCTGAAGCGTCGTCATTTTTACTTCACCTTGACCAATACTGTTGGATCGGATTGTAGAAAAAGCCCAACGATTTTCACCATACCATCGATTATAAAATTCAACACCAGGCATAACTCCAGAACGAATCCCATAGTTGTCTGTATTTGGGGTAACACCAAGACCGAAACTTTTTACATATTTCCCCCACAGTTCCAAACCAATTGCAGCATCTTTAAAACGATTTGGAGATTTTCCTTGCTCAATAATCCGTTTTACCTCCATATAATAATATGGATTGCAAGAATATTGTAAACTTTCGGAAACATTTCGAACTGGAGGATGAGAATGGCAACCAACAAGACTTCTGTTGCATGGAAATCCTGTATTTTCAGTAATCACTCCTTCTTGCATTCCAATTAAGGCTTGGACTATTTTAAAGATTGAACCAGGCGGATACTCTGCAGCCATTGGTCGTGGATAAAAAGGTTTTAACGAATCTCGAAACAGTTCCAAATAATTTGTTCGGATATTTCTTGTGCCAACCAATAAGTTAGGGTCATAGCTTGGGGAGCTTACCATAGCCAAAATTTCACCTGTAGAAGGCTCCAAAGCAACAATTGAACCCAATTTGTTCTCCATTAATTTTTCTCCATACGATTGAAGATATATGTCTAAACCAAGATGCAAAGGAGGTCCTTGTACAGCATTTGTGTCCAACTTTCCATCTGCAAAGTTATCTACTGTTTTTCCCCTTGCCGAAGTAAGAATTACTTTTGTCCCTTTCTGCCCCCTTAGGACTTTCTCATAATACTTTTCTAGACCAGATCGACCGATAAAATCGCCAATATTGTAAAAATTTCTATCAGCATTTAACTCTTCGTAATTGATTTCGTTGAGGTACCCAAATATGTTAGCTCCATTTGGAAACGGATAGCTTCGCATGCTAATCGGACTTTCGTAAAATCCTTTGAAATATGGAAGGTCAACAATGATTTTAGCCATTTCATCGGCTGATAATTCACTGATAAAAGAATGTGGCAAGTAAGACCGATAATCGTTGACAATTGTATCATTCCCTGTTTTCTTACTTTTTGTTTTTCTATCGAGACTTTTTACAATTTCTTGAAAGCGTTTATTAACCTCATCAGGTTCTATTTCTAATAATTTTGCAAAAGCGATTGTATCAAAATCCTCAATATCGTCTTCTACAAACATAAGGTTGTAGTAGGTTTTATTTCCAACAACTTTTTCCCCGTTTCTATCATAGAAAATTCCTCTTGGAGGTTTGATAGTTAGTTTTTTTCGAGCCACTTCTCCCGCTCTCTCAATCCATTGATCATCAATTACCTGCATGTAGAATAAACGACCAAGATAGAGTAGCCCAACCAATATAAATAGAAGGATAAAAACAATCTTTCTGCTTTCTAGATTCATGCTCCTTTTGGCTTTTTAAAGAAAAGTATCTGAATAATGATAAAGATAATTAAAGTTAGCAAAGAACTAAAAATTGTACTCAAAATAATTTCTTTCAATGACGACCATTTAAAGTATTCTAGTATAAAAAACCACAGGTGATGAATCACAACGATGCTAGCTGATACTTTAAGAAACCATCCATATCCTTGCTCAGTTGCGCTGGGTTCTTTTAACACATCGTAATCATCTCTTGGAGAGAACTTGCGATAGATTGCGGGTCTAAAAAATGCAGCTACGACGGCAGCACTTGCGTGTAATCCAAAAGTATTCATAAAGAAATCAACTCCAATTCCGACGAGAAACGCTAAAATCATAATGTTTATTGGCTTCATATCGAATGGGAGTAGAATAATGAATAGCGGATATATCATAGGATAGACGCCCCAGCCAAAATCAAGTTGCCCGAAAATTAATCCTTGTGCTAATACAAAAATCAGTAACCGTATTATAATTTTAAAATTATTCATTCAATGATTCTACACTTTTTTGCAATTCGTTTAATTCCAGCCAATTAATATTTTTAATAACATATACATATCGCAGTTTTCTCATATCTTGACTCAACAGGACGTTTATATTCCACATGGGCTTACCCTCTAACGGTTCAAAACTGTCAATAATTCCAATTTCCAATCCTTGCGGAAAATATCCTCCACTTCCTCTTGTTTTTACTATACTGCTCTTATGAATTCGAATATCGTTAGAAATACCAGTTAACTGGACCATTCGTGGATTTTTCGCATCATATTTTAAGATACCAAAAGTTCCTGTTCCGCCAATATAAGCAGTTAAATTAAAGTCTTCAGTCAAAATTGATTTAACAATCGCATAATGTTTTGATACGTCAAAAACAATTCCTACAACGCCATTAGGAGAAATCACACCCATTCTCTTTTTAATTCCTTTTTTTGTTCCTGCATTAATGGTAAAAAAGTTGTTAGGATGATGGTATGAAGAATTAATAACAGTTGCGGGAATGTATTCAAATGCTATTTCATTCAGCGTATCATTTATAATGGCTGTGCGATCATCAATGGGGATGAAATTTTCAGGTATTTTCCGTGTTAATTTAACATTTTCAATTTGCAAGTTCCGATTGGCATCATCGAGGTAAACAAACTTAATTAAATCTCTTTCCCATGAGAGTAAAGTTCCTACAACAGTTTGAGAAGTATTAAAAAATACTGTTCTCGAAAAGTTCATTACAGAAAAATAGGAAGTTAATGCGATGATTTGCAATATTAAGAAGACAAGAAAGACCTGAAACCTTTCTAAGAACTCTAAAAACTTACGCATTGTATGATATTACATTAATCTCTAATTAAAAATTGGAATCTATCTACATTTTTAAGTGCGATACTTGTTCCTCTTGCCACTGCCCTAAGTGGATCTTCTGCTATATGAACGGGCAATTTCGTTTTAATCGACAATCTTTTATCTAAACCTCTTAACATTGAGCCACCACCCGCTAAATATATCCCAGTTCGATAAATATCTGCTGAAAGCTCAGGCGGCGTCATTTCTAATGCACTTAAAATTGCCTCTTCAATTTTCGAAATTGATTTATCTAAGGCATGGGCAATTTCAACATAGCTAACAACAATTTCTTTAGGAATACCGGTCATTAAATCACGACCTCTAACCGCGAAATCCTTAGGTGGATCATCTATTTCAGGTAAAGCAGCACCTACCTCAATTTTTATTTGTTCAGCTGTTCTTTGTCCGACCAATATATTATGTTGGCGGCGCATATATTCTTCAATATCTTTTGTGAAATCATTCCCTGCAACGCGAATTGATTTATCACTCACAATTCCTCCAAGAGCAATTACCGCAATTTCAGAAGTACCACCACCAATATCAATAATCATATTACCCATTGGTTCTTCGACGTCAATACCTATCCCAATTGCAGCTGCCATAGGCTCATGAATTAGATATACTTCTTTTGCTCCAGCGTGTTCAGCTGAATCTCTTACGGCTCTTTTCTCCACCTCAGTAATTCCAGAAGGAATACAAATTACCATTTTTAAGGATGTATTAAATAAACTTTTACGTCTTTTAATCATTTTTATCATCCCGCGAATCATTTGTTCCGCACTTTGAAAATCAGCAATTACTCCATCTTGTAGTGGCTGTATTGTTTCAATTAATTTGTGGGTCTTCCCTTGCATCCGTTGTGCGCGTTTCCCAATAGCCACAATTTTTCCCGTTTGAATATCTCGCGCTACAATAGAAGGCTCATCTACAACTACTTTGTTATCCATGATAATTAGCGTGTTAGCTGTGCCAAGGTCAATTGCAATTTCCTGTGTTAAAAAGCTGAATAATCCCATCTAGATTTTACGGTATTTTTGAATTAAACCATATTTAAAAGATTCAAATTTAATTAAATTTGTTAACAATTCTATATTTTTTTATGTTTTTTGAAAAAACCATTGGTTTAAGTGGATTATAACCCATAAAAACACGCTCAAAGTCATAAATAAAACACTAAAGAAATATATTAAATCACTACTGTCCGATAAAAATACATAATAAACTTTAAACTTCATTAAAGTATTGATTTTATTGAGTATTCTATTTTAACTTAAAAATTAAGCCCCTTTTTTTATGAGCTATTAAATTTTAAGGTCATCTGAGTACTGTTTTCTGACTCCTTATTTTCATTTAACCAATCTTTTTCAGGATTTTCAAGAAATTTAATAAGGTGAATGTAGTTGAATAGATGTAATCTACAGAAACTTGCTATATTCGAAAACGCCCATTTACGTTTAACTTTTTTACGTATAACAGTAAGCAACAGGTTAACAATCAAAGTACACCAAATTTGTATTTTTATTGCGTTTTCGTTATCACCCAAGAAGTACTTTAAAGGAAAATTTTGTTTTAATTGCTTAAATAAGAGTTCTATTTGCCATCGTTTTTTATAGATTAAAGCGATATGTCCAGCATTCATTCCATTTAAATTGGTAATAAACTCAAAGCATGGTAGTGTTCAATAAAGTGTGTATGGGATGTTACTAAATTTATTAATTTCTTTTGAAGAGAGCTCCCAAAAAATGGGTGCTTCTCTTCTCCAGATTATTTTTCCTTTCACGAATATATTAAAATAA
>Ga0265293_10000942_pt1 | contig 66643 bp, 52 predicted proteins | sample Munlanlewell138R_FD_192505 | JGI IMG/M metagenome (GOLD analysis project Ga0265293, IMG submission 192505) | Leachate microbial communities from a municipal landfill in Southern Ontario, Canada - Leachate well 138R | ecosystem: Engineered > Solid waste > Landfill > Unclassified | place: Canada... | reverse complement strand
AATTGTTCAATAACACCATTGACAATCCGTACAGGATGATCTTCCGGAATTAATTCCTCAATTGAAGGCGGAAAAAGCCAGCTTTGCTGTTGGTTGTAATCTTTTAAATTTAATGTTCATATTATTGTATATCAGTACTTAAAGATACACAAAACCAACATATTACACAAGTATTTTCTAAAAAAAATACAAAAAAAGCCGCCTCGGTATTGAGACGGCTTCTTTTTTATTGAAAAACAAACCTTGTGTGTGCTAATCATTGTCAAAATTTAAAACTATTTTACAAATCAATAAGAGTTGGAATACATAGTTCGCGGTGAAAAATGGGCAAAAAAAAATCCCGAAGCAAAAACTTCGGGATTTGAAATTGAAAATGTTCTATTTAAATGCGTTAAATCCGGTAACATCCATACCTGTAATTAATAAATGAATGTCGTGCGTACCTTCATAGGTAACAACAGATTCTAAATTCATCATATGACGCATAATCGAATATTCACCAGTAATTCCCATACCGCCTAACATTTGTCGAGCATCACGCGCGATAGTCAGTGCCATATCCACATTGTTTCTTTTAGCCATAGAAATTTGAGCCGAAGTTGCTCTTTCTTCGTTACGTAAAACTCCCAAACGCCAAGTCAATAATTGTGCTTTGGTAATTTCAGTTATCATTTCGGCTAATTTCTTTTGTTGCAATTGAAAGGCTCCAATTGGTTTGTCGAACTGAATGCGTTCTTTTGAGTAGCGCAAAGCGGTGTCGTAACAATCCATTGCAGCACCAATTGCTCCCCAAGCGATACCATAACGTGCAGAATCTAAGCAACCAAGAGGTGCACCTAATCCAGATTTGTTTGGCAGTAAATTTTCTTTGGGAACTTTCACGTTATCAAAAATCAATTCACCTGTAGCAGAAGCTCTCAACGACCATTTATTGTGTGTTTCTGGTGTTGTAAAACCTTCCATACCCCGTTCAACAATCAATCCGTGAATGCGACCCTCTTCGTTTTTAGCCCAAACTACAGCAATGTCTGCAAATGGTGCATTCGAAATCCACATTTTAGCACCATTTAAAAGGTAATGGTCGCCCATATCTTTAAAGTTCGTAACCATTCCGCCTGGATTTGAGCCATAATCAGGTTCAGTTAATCCAAAACAACCAATCATTTCTCCGGTTGCTAACTTTGGAAGGTATTTCATTCTTTGCTCTTCGTTTCCGTATTTCCAAATCGGATACATAACCAAAGAAGATTGTACCGATGAGGTTGATCTTACACCCGAATCACCGCGTTCAATCTCTTGCATGATTAATCCATAAGAAATTTGGTCCAATCCAGCACCACCATATTCCACCGGAATATAAGGGCCAAATCCGCCAATTTCACCTAGACCTTTTACAATTTGATGAGGAAATTCAGCTTTTTGAGCGTACTCTTCAATAATTGGAGAAACCTCTCTTTTTACCCATGCACGAGCAGCATCTCGTACCAATTTATGTTCATCGGTAAGCAAGTCGTCTAATAAATAATAATCAGGCGCTTGAAACAAATCTGTTTTCATAAAATAGAAACTGTTTAGTTGAGCAACAAAAATACGGTTTTTATTTCAAGTTTTGAGTTTCAAGTTCTGGTTAGTTTTCTTTAAGATAAAAATCATTTAAAAATTCCTACATTTGTATTATGTTTTTAATCGTTTCAAAGTTTTGGGTGCCAAAAGGTTTTACGGGAATTGCAGTTTTTCCCTTTGTTTTTGTGCGAGATAAATTTTGTGCGGAGAAAAAATCATTGGTAATTCACGAGAAAATCCATCTAAGACAGCAGCTAGAATTTTTGATTTTTTTCTTTTTTATTTGGTACGGAATTGAATTTTTAATTCGATTATATCAGTATAAAGATCGAAGAAATGCATACCTAAATATTTCATTTGAAAGGGAAGCTTATGCAAATGAAACAAATGTAAATTATCTTCAAAACCGAAAGTTTTTTTCTTTTTTTCACTATTTATGATTCAGCCACAACAAGCATCTTTCAATCAAAAAATAAATTTTCCGAATGATTTTGGAATCGAAGTTTATGTAAAAAGAGAAGATGTTTTACATAGCGAGATTTCAGGTAATAAATTTCGAAAGTTGAAATATAATTTAATCGAAGCCAGACGTTTAGGTCATAAAAAAATCGTGACTTTTGGAGGGGCATATTCCAATCATGTTGCGGCAGTTGCTGCTGCTGGACGTGATTATGGTTTTGAAACTGCTGGTGTGATTCGTGGGGAAGAATTGTCTGAAAAATATTTGGAGAATCCGACTTTAAAAAAAGCTTTTGAAGACGGTATGCGGTTTTATTTTGTGAATAGAACGCAATATCGAGATAAAATGAATCCAGAGTTTTTAGAAAAATTACAACTTCTATTTGATGATTTCTACTTGATTCCAGAAGGAGGAACCAATGAATTTGCGGTGAAGGGTTGTGAGGAAATTTTAACCGAAGAGGATCAAGAGTTTGATTATGTTTGTTGTGCAGTGGGAACTGGTGGAACTATTTCGGGAATCATCAACAGTTTAAAACCGCATCAAAAAGCCTTGGGATTCCCAGCGTTGAAAGGCGATTTTTTGTTTGATGAGGTTCGTAAATTTGCGAAAAATGATCAATGGAGTTTGTTAACTGATTATCATTTTGGAGGTTATGCAAAAATCAATGAAGAATTGAAGCAATTTATGTATCAATTTAATCAAAAATATTTAATAACTTTGGATCCTGTATATACATCTAAGATGATGTATGGCGTTTTTAATTTGATTTCAAAAGGTTATTTCAAACCTAATTCTAAAATATTAACCATTCATACGGGAGGTCTTCAAGGGCTTCAATCCAATATAGCGGAGTTATGAAAAAACTTTTAACAATTGTGTTCACTGGATTTATGCTTATAGGTTGCAGTGCAGCTCACAACGATAAAGTTCGTGGCAGAATCGCCGAAGGATACGGAAACGGCAATAAGAAAAGAGAAGTTGTTGTAAAGAAAAGATCAGAAGTGATAAAGGAAAGCCAACCTATTGTTGAAAAACAACAGTCGAGAAAGGCGCCTCAAACCGAAGTGAAAAAAGAAGCAACCGAAACCTTGATTGCTACTTCAAATGTGAATGTAACCAAAAATACAGTAGACGATTACATCAGTTTATATGCTCCAGTTGCAATGAAGAGTATGCGTATTTATGGAATTCCGGCAAGTATTAAATTAGCACAAGGTATATTAGAATCTGGCTCTGGAAACGGAGCTTTATGTAGAACTGCCAATAATCATTTCGGAATTAAATGTAAGGGAGAATGGACTGGTGAAACTGTAAGTTATACAGATGATGCACCAGATGAATGTTTTAGGAAATACAATTCCGCATTGGAATCATTTAATGATCATTCTGAGTTTTTAGCGAATCGCTCTTTTTATAAAAGTTTGTTTACATTAGATAAAAGCGATTACAAAGCGTGGGCAAAAGGACTAAAAAAAGCAGGCTACGCAACAGATCCACGTTATGCACAAAAATTAATCAGTATTATTGAGCGTTACGAGTTGTATAAATACGACCGTGAGGTACTTAACGATAATTATAAAGCGCCAGAAAAATCGAGAACTATAACTCAGTTCTCTGAAGAAAGTAAGGCTTATGTCGTGCAACCTGGTGATACATTGTACGCGATTTCTCAAAGATTTAATTCCAGTATAGAACGGATTAAAGAGTTAAATAATTTAGCAGGTAATGCCATTTCGGTTGGACAAAACTTGCGTGTCAACTAATAATATTATTCAAAAAATTCAATGATTTACCAAAGAAGCAGCGAATTATTCGTTGAAGCACAAAACTATATTCCGGGCGGGGTTAATTCTCCCGTTCGTGCGTTTAAATCAGTAGGTGGAACGCCTATTTTTGTCAAAGAAGCCAAAGGAGCTTATTTGTATGATGAAGACGGAAGAAAATACATTGATTACATCAACTCGTGGGGTCCAATGCTTTTAGGACACGCCTTTCAACCGGTTGTAGATGCTGTAATAGAAAAAACAAAAAAAGGAACCTCTTTTGGTACGCCAACAGAAATTGAAACTCAGATAGCCAAATTAGCTGTTTCTATGGTGCCAAATATCGATAAAATTCGTTTTGTTAACTCAGGTACAGAAGCTTGTATGAGTGCCGTTCGTTTGGCAAGAGGATTTACTGATCGTGAAAAAATCATCAAATTCAGAGGATGTTATCATGGGCATTCAGATTCGTTTTTGATCGCTGCCGGAAGTGGATTGTCAACATTTGGTGTGCCTTCAAGTCCGGGTGTTACAAAAGGAACTGCACAAGATACTTTGTTGGCAGATTATAATAATATCGATTCTGTAAAAGCATTATTTCAAGCCAATAAAAACGAAATAGCTTGTATTATTATCGAACCGGTTGCTGGAAATATGGGATGTGTACCTCCAGTAGATAACTTTTTACAAAAGTTGCGCGAGCTTTGTGACGAAAACGGTGCTTTGCTAATTTTTGATGAAGTAATGACTGGTTTCCGACTAGCAAAAGGTGGTGCACAAGAATTATTTGGCGTTAAAGCAGATATTGTTTGTTTTGGAAAAGTAATCGGAGGTGGATTGCCTGTAGGTGCTTTTGCTGCACGTAACGAAATTATGGATTATTTAGCTCCTGTTGGGCCTGTTTATCAAGCAGGTACTTTATCTGGAAATCCGTTGGCAATGGCAGCAGGTTTAGCAATGTTGCAAGCGATAAATAACGATGAAGAACTTTTTAATCGTTTAGAAGAAAAAACAGCTTATTTAGAAAATGGTTTACGAAATGTATTGACTCAAAACAATGCTACATTTGTTATAAACAGAGTAGGGTCGATGATTTCGGTGTTCTTCTGCGAGAACGATGTTCAAAATTACGATGATGCTGCAAAAGCTGATACACCAGAATTTAAAGCATTTTTCCATGGATTGTTAGAACGCGGAATTTATATAGCACCGTCTTCTTACGAAACTTGGTTTATTACGGATGCGCTTACTTATGAAGATTTAGACGAAACCATCAAGGCAGTGGCTGAGGTGACAAAATAATATAGAAACGCTCAAAAATTGAGCGTTTTTTTATCTTTGACAAAAAATTGAAAAATGAAAAAAATTTTAACTTTAATTTCTGTAGGATTAGTAGTGATTTCTTGTGAAAACAAAACTTCAGTTGCTAGTCAAACTAATCAAAAATATTTGATTGATTTAAGTTCAACAGCTGATTTGGAAACTTTATTGAAAACAGAAAAACTCCCTATGGTCTCGGCTCATCGTGGAGGAAGTGCTGAAGGTTTCCCTGAAAATTGTATAGAAACTTTTGAACTAGCATTGAATTATGGTCCAACTATTATTGAAACAGATATAGTTATGACTAAAGATTCTGTATTGGTTTTGATGCATGATGATACGTTAGATCGAACTACAAATGGATCTGGTTATGTAAGCGATTACACTTATTCTGAATTACAAGAGTTTTATCTTGAAGATTTTCAAAAAACAATCACAAGCTTCAAAATTCCAACTCTAGACGAAGCATTAAAGTGGGGGAAAGGCAAAGTAGTTTATACCTTAGATGTGAAAAGAGGAGTTCCTTACGAGAAGGTTATTCAAAGTATCAGAGAAAATGAAGCAGAAGCAAACAGTATCGTAATTACTTATAATGCTAATCAAGCTAGGGCTTTCCATAGATTAGCACCGGATATTTGGTTGTCGGTTTCAGCCAATGGAAAAGATGATATTCAACGTTTAAAAGATTATAAAGTAGATACAGAAAGAGTAGTTGCTTTTGTTGGAACTAGTGAACCTTCTAAACAAACGATTGATTTTATGAAGGCAGAAAATATTCCGATGATTCTTGGTACGTTGGGAAACTTGGATAAAAGTGCTAAAACGAACGGTGATCAACTTTATTATTCGTTTTTTGAAAAAGGCATACAAATTTTATCTGCAGACAGAAATCAAGAAGCAGCTCAGCAAGCTTTAAAATTTACTAAGGATAATGCGATAAAATCAAGATTCATTCACATACAATAATTTTAAAAAACAAAACCTTTCAAAGTTCAAACTCTGAAAGGTTTTTTATTTCGGATCGGATCACAACTATTTTTTACCAGCAAATTTCTCTAATTTATAAGTTAGCGATAACATAAAGTATTGTTTTAAAATAGTGTTTTCAACATCGGAAATACTGGTAGAAGAAACGCTTCTTCTAATGCTTTGGTTTTGATTCAGTAAATCGTAGATCTTCAATTTGGCAGTCAAACTTTCATTATAGAAACTATATCCAAAACTCAGATTCCACAATAAATAGTCTTTTCTAAAACCGTCAGCTAGATTTGAATTGTATTGGTAAGTCATGTCGCTACCAAAAACCACATTTTTAGGCCAATAAGCTGTAATCATTAAACCAGCGTTGTGTGTAAAATAATTTGTTTTGTCTATAAATGAGTTTTTGAAACTGTTGTGGGTAATCTCGTAATTATAACTTGGTTTTACAATAAATACTTTGTCGAAATCGAATGTCAAATTCGTTCCCGGTCCCCAAGATGTATAATTATTTACAAATGACACATTGTTTTGAAATCCTTTGTACGAACCGCCGCTAAGATTAATTTTTGCAGCTACGGATAGTTTGTTTTTATCACTCAATTGGTAATTCTTACTATAATTGAATCCCATCCAATAACTTTTGGTGTTTTCAACATTCACATAGGTAGAATATCCCACATAATTCTCGTCAAACGTAGTGGCAGAAGCGATAGATCTAGGTTGTATTGATCCAGAAGCGTAGAAACTATATCCGGAGCGCGTTTGCCAATCATAGTTATTGAAATTAAAATACAAATTATGTCTTTGAGTGGTTTTTAAATCTTTGTTCCCAGTTGTAATGAATAATGGATTAGAAAGATCTTCGTATTCTAATAATTGATAAAATGATGGGCTGTCTTCGCGATAAGAATAATTGACAAATAATCGGGTCGATTTTCCAAATCTAATACTCGCATAAGACGATATGTTGGGTAAAACATCTAAGCGTTGGTTTAAGTAGTTTTGATTGTTGTAAAGAGAAGCAACATCAAAGTTATTAAAAGTAGTACCCAAGTTTGCAGAGAGTGTTGTTTTCTCGCTTCTCACTAAATAAGATACGCTTGATTGTGTTTTTATTCCATTTAAATGATTGCTATAAGAAAGCAGATTGTTGTAGTCTGAAAACTGATCCGATGCATTGTTTCGGTCAAAGGTTCCACGACTTTGAAATTCGTTGGTCCAAGTGTTTCTAAAACTCAAAGTCAATGTTTGTTTTTCAGAAATAGGCTCCCGGTAATTAATACCAAGTGTATATTCGTCTGTGTGATTGTTATTTAAAATTTGTTGATCTCTCACATCATCTGGCAATTCTGTTTGATAAAAACGAGCACTGCTATTTCTGTAATTGTCTGAAGCTGTTTTTGTGTTTTTATTGTCAAAAGTAAAACTCAGACTCCTTCCTATTTTATGAAATCTTCTAGAAAATAAAAGTTGGTTTTCGAAAAAATACGAATCCCCTTGCGTGTAATTATTGTTTTCAGATTCATTCAATAGTTCATTAAACTCATTTCTGGTTTCTGAAAAACTATTGGAACGAGAGTTGCTAATTCCCTTTTGAAGTTTAGGTGAAATAGAAAAAGTAGTCAATGAATCCAATTTAACTTCAATATCGTAATTTAAAGTGTGATTTCCTGATTTTGACTTCGTATCAGATTCCGATTCTGTTAAATAGCGATTGTCTGGTAATAAGTTTTCTATCCTTGATTTGTTTTTGTTTCTGCTTTCAACTTCATGAAAAAGATAGCTGCCATTTACTTTGTTGTCTTTTCCCCAATTATCATTGTAATTAAATCCTAGCATATCGGTTTGATAAATACCTTGTCCGCCTGCAAAATGCATCCCATTGAGACTAAAAGAACCATCGCTTGACCAAGAATTGTATCTGTTTCTTCCGCCCGACATATTATCCATGATTTCGTCTGTAGAGAATCCGGTAGAATTAATGTTGTTGGATGAGCCTAAAACGCTAATTTTTAGGTCGCCCTTAAAATAATTAAAGAGCAATGAGGATTCATAGCGGTCATTGGTTCCGTATCCAGCAATTGCCTGCCCAAAAAGTCCCTTGTTTTTGTCTTCGTCTATGGTTAGGTTGATGGTCTGTGTTTCTCCAGAAGCCGCGGCACCACTCAATCTTTCTTCTTTGGTTTTATAATCTGTTACTTGAACTTTATTAAGAATTTCAGCAGGAAGATTTTCTAAAACTACTTTTCCATCCTCGCTAAAAAACGGTTTTCCATTAACTAGAACATTGGTTACTTCCTTTCCGTTGACTTTAATTTTTCCTTCTTCATCAACTTCAACACCTGGTAGTTGTTCAAGTAGCTCTTTTACTGTCGCATCGGGTCGAACTTTAAAGGAGGCTGCGTTAAATTCTAAAGTATCTTGTTTTATTCTAATGGGCGCTACATCGGCTACAATAACAATTTCATCTAATATATTGTCGGAAGTTTTTAGTTCGATGGTTCCAAGGTCTACAACCGATTTCAATTGCTCGAATTTTTCAGTATGATCTTCATATCCTGTGTATGAAATGGTTAGAAAATTCGCGGTTTCAACAGGTCGTAGAGGCAGACTAAAAACGCCTTGTGCGTCTGTGATTGTGTAGTCTATTAGGGTTGAATCTTTTTGAGAAGATAAGTAAACTGTAGCGGCTTCTACAGGTTTTTTATCGGGAAAAATTACCTTTCCTTTTATTTCTGCTTTTTGAGCAAATACAAACGAAGTACAGATAAATGCACAAAGGCTTAAAAAGTTTTTCATTTTGAATGTTTAAGTTTAACGTATAACGCAAGATAGTTAAAAAAATTACATAAAAATAGAAGATTAATAATTCGTTTATTTTTTACTAAAGATAGAATTCGAGAAATAACAATCTGAAGAGAGACGCAAAGGTTTTTCAGTATCTCGTTTTTTTTTGTAATTTGCAAAGAACTACTAAAGATTTGGACTATGCAATGGTTGAGAAGTACATTAGAATTATTCTATCCACCTTTATGTTGTGGATGTGATGCGCATTTAGAACAGCGTTCAGATATATTGTGTACGTCTTGTAGATTCTTACTTCCATATTTACCAATTGCAACGAGTGAACTCAACGAGATTAAACGAAAATTCTTCGGGAAATTAGATGTCAAACATTGCGCTTCGGTTTTAACCTTTGGTGATAACAGTATCACTCAAAATATGTTGCATCAACTAAAATATCAAAAGCAGAAAGATGTTTCGCGTTACATAGGTTCACTTGCTTGGCACCGCATGAAAGACCAGTCTATTTTTGATTGGGCAGAATGTATTGTTCCTATTCCTTTGCATCCTTCAAAAGAACGACTTAGAGGGTATAATCAGTTAGATGGTTTTGGAATGTTTTTGAGTGAAATGAGCGGTATTCCTTATCTAAAAGATTATCTAATTAAAACATTGAAGTCCGATACACAAACTCAAAAAAACCTTGTTGAACGTGCCGATAATATCAAAGGATTTGTGTTAAATCCAAAGTATTTAAACTCTAAAGAACGGCGTGTTTTGTTGATTGATGACGTGATAACTACAGGAGCAACTCTAGAAGCTGCAGGTAAGTGTGTGCTTGAAAAAGAGAACAATCAAATAAGTGTTTTAACGATGGCTTATGTGAAATAAAAATCTAGTTCTAATAAGTTATTAAAGTAAAAATAAAAATAGTTACTTTGCAATGTAAATTTAAACACATGAGATTTTTAAAATATTGCAGTTTTTTTGTGATCTTGACTTTGATACTTTTTACCAACTGTGCAAAGCGTGGAAACATCGACGGTGGGCCAATAGATAGTTTGCCTCCGGTTGTTTTGTCTTCAAATCCAGAAAATTTCAGTACTGATTTTAATGTGAAAACTATTCAAATTAATTTTGATGAATACGTAAAGTTGAGCAATGTCAATCAGCACCTCATCATTTCTCCTCCCATGGAAACGCAGCCCGAGATTTTGCCAATGGGTTACGCTAGTAAATACATCCGAATTAAAATCTCTGACACGCTGAAAGATCATACTACTTATAGTTTCAATTTTGGTGAAAGTATTCAAGATAATAACGAAGGAAATCCGTTGTTGAATTATAAATATGTTTTTTCAACAGGCTCTTATATTGATTCTTTAACTTTAAATACTACTTTTTCAGATGCTTATAGCAAATCGCCACTTGGTAGAGTGAATGTAATGCTCTACGAGGCGGAAGGTTTTACGGATTCTACGATTTATAAGAAAAAACCTTTGTATGTAGCAAGTGTTGCCGATAGTTTAAAAAGCGCGACACTTGAGAACCTGAAAGAAGGTGCTTATTATTTGATCGCATTAGAGGAAAAAAACAGTAATTATAGGTTTGATCCCAAATCAGATAAGATCGGTTTCTATTCTCAAAAAATCAATATCCCAACCGATAGTACGTATCATTTGACTCTTTTTAAAGAAACAAAATCTCCCAATGCATACCGCCCCACAATGTTGAGCCAGAATAAGTGGTTGGTGGCTTATGAAGGTAATGTTAAAGATTTGAAAGTCTCGGTTTTAGGAAACAATCAGCCAATAAAAACATCATTTTCAAAGGTTCCAGAAAAAGATTCTATTTATGTTTATACGCCATTGGAAACCTACGACTCCTTGCATTTTCATTTCAAAGAGTTCGATTACGAACGTACGCACACAGTGAACATGAGAACTATGAAAGCGGTAGATTCAATGCAAATACGTTTCCTGCAAACAGGAGTATTGAAGTTTAGAGACACCGTGTCAATTACTACAAATACACCCGTTGAAAGAGTAGATGAAACTCTAATTCAATTGATGAAAAAAGATTCAACTCAAATGCCTTTTTTTACTAAAATTGATACTTTGAATAATGCAGTGAAAATTGCTTTTGATTGGCTTGAAGACGAACGTTTTACTTTGACTTTACTTCCGGGTAGTCTCACCGATTTTTATGGAAAGTCGTTGAAAGACACTTTGAATCAATCTTTTAGAACAGAGGTTAGTTCAGATTATGGAGCACTTTCTTTTGATATTTCTGGCCAAGTGAATTATCCTATTATTTTAGAATTGCTAGATAAAAACGAGACTATCTACGACTTTCGTTATTTGACAGAACCGCAAACAGTACATTTTCAATTGATTGATCCAGGAAAGTATTTTGTCCGTATAATTGAAGATGAAAACAATAACGGAAAATGGGATACTGGTAATTACTTAGAACAAAAACCGCCCGAAAAAGCCCATAACTTTCTAAAAGAAATCGATCTAAGAGCGAATTGGGAACTAAATGAAACGCTGATTGTCCCTTAGTTTTCCTTAGTTTCAAAAGAATAAATTTTTGCGTCAGAAACAAGAAGAGTTGCACTCAGATTTTACCCTAAAATCAAGTGTAACACTTTATTTTTATAGAATTCAATAGACAAATTGGGAAAGCCATTTTATTTTTTAGCCAAAATAGATTCAATTTAGACTTGATTCACTTCTTATATTCTAATATCAAGTCAAATAAATACAAATTTATTGCGTAATTATACTATTTTTGTAGAGATAAACCTTTCAAAGTATAAACGCATGAGCATGAAGTTTTTTTATCGAATCCTTTTTTTAATAATGACGATTAGTTCATTTTCACAAAATCAATTGTGGAAAGGTTATTATTCTTACAACGAAACGACAGCTGTAACACAAGATGGAGCTACTTTTTATTTTGCTACTTCTAACAGTGTTTTTGCTTATGATTTAAATAACAATACAACCGAAATTTATAATACGATCAATGGTCTCAAGATTGATGAAATCACAACATTGGCCTATGCAGCAGATTATAAAAAACTGATTGTAGGAAGTAGTAATGGAAAGGTCGTATTGATTGACATTGCAGCTGATAAAATTTATCATTTGAATGATATTTATAATAAAAATGGATTGAGTGATCAGCAGAAAAAAATCAATCGAATTGTTATTCATGCTGGACACGCATATTTGGCAACAGGATACGGAATTACAGCCGTTCGACTTAATGACAATCATTTCGGAGATACTTTTTTTGTTGGAACTGGAGGAGCGGAAGTCAACGTGAAAAGCATTGCAATATTTAATAATCAGATGTATGCTGCAGCTGAAAATGAAGGGCTTAAAAAAGCAAACTTAAATGCAAATCTAATTGATTATAACAATTGGCAAGTAATCGATTTTGGTAATTGGTTAGATGTGCTAACTTTCGAAAATCAGCTAGTTGGTGTGAAAGAAGATTTATCGCTCAATACTATTGCTGTGAATAATACTATTGCGCAAGTTGGCGAAGTTTGGGGTGGTTTTCAAAGGTTGAATTCAACGAATGGTAAATTGGTAGAAGTTGCAGAAGAAACCGTTCGTCTGTTAGAAACGGATTTCTCTGTAAGCGCGGATTTAATCTTGCCTTATGCTCAAAAAGGTGGACTTAGAGATGCTATTTATGCAAATAATAGTTTTTTTGTCGCAAGTAATCAACAAGGTGCTTTGAAAATTTTAGTACAAGACAAAGACAACAGAGAAAAGCTTTCTCCTTCGGGTCCTTTGAGTAATAATGTTTTTTCAATTTCCATTCACAACAATGATTTATGGTTCACTTTTGGAGGATATGGCGCAAGCATGAATCCTTATCTTCCTTTTGGCTTAACAATGTATGGTCTGAGTTATATGAAAGGGTTTCAAACTTGGGAAACTATTTCAACAGATGAGTTGAATGATATGAAAGCAACAGTTAATGTAAGCTTTAATCCACAAAGTCCTAACAAAGCTTATATCAGTAGTTTTTATAGTGGTTTAGGAGTTATGAATTTGAGTTCAAAAAATATTTCGATTTATAACGGTGACAATAGCAACGCATTAACTTCTATTACAACAAACGATACTCGACTCAATGGTGTTGCTTTTGATAAAAACGGAGTGGGATGGTTGACCAATTCAGGCGTAAAACCTCAACTAATTTCTATAGATAAAAATGATCAATTAAGTGCATATTCTGCTTCAGCTTTAGAGAATACTTCTACAAATAACTTTTATTTAGCTCCAATAATCGATAAAAACGGAACTAAATGGATTGGAAGTTTATACGACGGTTTATTTGCGTTTAATGAAGTGCAAAATAATAGATCCATGCATATTGGCAGCGGAAATAATTTGCCAAGCGACAATGTCCGAGCACTAGCAATCGATTACAACAATCAATTATGGATCGGTACTTCCAGAGGGCTTCGTATCCTATCAAACGTAGATCAGTTTTTAACTAGTAATCAATTAACTCCAACAAATATAGTGATTGAAGACGACGGTTTGGCTCAAGAGTTGTTTTACGAACAAGACATTTTAGCTATTACAGTTGATGGTTCAAATAACAAGTGGGTTTCAATAGCGGAATCTGGAGTGTTTTTGATTTCTGCAAACGGAAGTGAAACTATTTACAAATTTACAGCAGAAAATTCACCGCTTCCTAGTAACGAGATTCTTAGTATAGCCGTAGATGGAATAACAGGTGAAGTGTTTTTTGGAAGTAGAAAAGGAGTGGTTTCGTTTAAAAATTATGCAACAACCCCAACTAAAAATTTAGATAATATAAAAGTTTACCCTAATCCCGTGCGACCTGATTTTACTGGAGAAGTGAAAATCTCTGGTTTGGTAAGTAATGCTACAGTAAAAATAACAGACGTTTCGGGTAATTTAGTTTATGAAACACGTTCTTTTGGTGGTACCGTTACCTGGAATACTTATAGTTTCTCTGGTAGCAAAGTTCCTTCTGGAGTTTATATGATTTTTGTTAATTCAGACGACGGTAGTTTATCCGAGGTAAAAAAGCTAATGATCATTCGTTAATGTTAATAAAAACCACTGCTATTGTTTTAAATGCTTTTCGTTATCAAGAAAAAAGCTTGATTGTGAAGTGTTTTACAAAAGATTTCGGACTGAAAACTTACTTTGTAAAGAATGCTTTTTCCAAACGAAACAAAAGCTTCAATAGTGCCTATTTTCAACCTTTGAATCAATTGCAAATCGAGGCTTTTCATAAAGAAAAAGGCACGATGGAGTATCTGCGTGAAATCAAATTAGCGTATGCCTATCAGTCTATACCATTTGATTTTTATAAAAATAGTATCGGTATTTTCTTAGCAGAAATGCTTGTGAATTGTATCAAAGCAGAGCAAGCAGATGAAGAATTATATCTCTACATTGAAACAGCGCTTGTTTGGTTGGATGAACATGAATTGAATGCTGATTTTCATTTATGGTTTTTACTGAATTTGAGTAAATATTTAGGTTTTTTTCCAGATGATTCAGATAATTCAGCTGCTTTTTTTAATCCAAAAGAAGGTTGCTTTACAACTGTTAACACAGCTGAATGTTTCAACGAATTGGAATCAGAATTGTTCAGAAAGCTTTGTTGTCTTTCGATACAAAATCCCGATTTTAAGTTTACTAACGAAGAGCGCAGATTAGTTTTAAAATTACTTTTAGTTTATTTTGATCTTCACTTAGCTGGCTTCAAACAAGTGAAGTCATTAGAAATATTACCAGAATTGTTTCGGTAATTTATTAGTTGAAAATTACATTTTAGAGCATTTAGTGTTGTTGCATGATAAAAAAAATCCGAAAGTTATAACTTCCGGATTTTTTTAAAAAGATTGTTCTTATTTTAAAAACGATAACCGATATTGATACCAGCATTAAGTTCAACACCCATAAACTGATCAGCTACTTCCTCTTTAAAGTTTCTAGCAATATTAACAAAAGGAGCTACAGTAAATGCGTCGTTTTTTACTAATTTATAACCTACTCCAACACCCAAAATAAAAGAGTTCATGTCGGTTTCTTTTATTTGAAAATTGTCGTTTTTATCTGCGTATTCATAATCACCAAAACGATATTTCATAAATGGTTGAACGTACATACCCGAGGCGTGTTCGTCATCATTTCCTCCAAAGTAAAAGCTGTAATTCACAGCAATCGCATTGGTGTTGAATTGTTTGAATTTATCAGCTTTTTTATTTTGCCCATAATAAGAAAAGCGATCATTGATTAATAAATCCACACCAACTGATTGATCACGGTCGATAAAGTGTTCGTATCCAATTTCAATAGACTGATTTACAATAGTGTTGAAGATATTTAGCTCTACTTCGTTTAACGCTTGAGCTTGAGCATTCACCGAAGTGGTTAATGCACAAATGCCGATTGCTAATTTTTTCATAAATGTACTAATTTTTAGCAAAGATAAAACTTTTATTTTAATTTCTCCCTTTTTCATTGGGATATAGAGAGGGTAAAGCATCGCTTTGCCAGAATCTTTTAGTATCAACATTCATGATGGTAAGACAGCCTTTAAATGCAGCTCCAGTATCAAGATTCCATACGTTGAAAAAATTCATAGGTGTCGAATGTCCGAATCGAGTAACTGGAGTATGTCCGATAAAAATCTCTTGGTATAATTTTAATCGTTGAGGAAAAAAAGGATCATCTACTGTTAGGTTTCCGTCAACCGCCATTGCTGTTTCCCACAGCGTTCGATCCCACCAAAACATTTCTCTAAAAAATTCAAATTCTACTCCCCGAAGATGTGTAAATCCTGCATGTACAAACAAGCGATTGTGTTGGTCTATGTAATATTCTTGAAGGTTTTTAAGAAAGGCAATGTGTTTTAAAATTGTAGTCTTAGGGATTTCTTGATAAGCTCTAACTGTAGCTTCGCCTCCGTGAAACCTCCAAGTTTCATCGTCTTCACCGTCACCTAACCATTTAAGAAGCATTTCTTCATGATTTCCTCGCATAAAAATACAAGTTTGTTTTTGCGACAATTCAATTAGAAAATCTAATACTTGGGGCGAATCACTCCAGCCATCAACGTAGTCTCCTAAGAAAATTAAAGTGTCTTCAGCAGTCACTTTAGCTCGATCTAAAACTTGCTTCAATGCTTTTAATCCACTGTGAATGTCTCCAATAACATAAGTATTACCTTCCTTCATTTTGAGTTTCATATTTTAGTTTGCGTAAAATTCGCATTACTTCTTTAAATGAGGTATACAGAAAAGGATAGTTGCTTTCTTTAAAAATTTCTTTGTGTTCAATCAGCACTTCCTTGGCGTTTTTAAAGCCGTGAAGATAACACAACATGAGTGTATAACAAAGGTTTTTTAAATCCTTTTGTTCTGAAAAAGTCAAAGTGTAATTAGATCTCATTTTTTTCAAGATCGATAAATAATAATTATGAAGGTGAAACAAAGTGTTTTTATCAACGGCGGGGATCTTGAAAATAATTTCAGAACTGATTTTATAGGTCATTTCATCGTTGAAAATGATTTTTTGAAGACTAAATGGAATGTAAAGTGTTTCTTTTTTTAAAGATAATTTTACATATTCTGTGATGATAAAGGCTTCCTCGTCATACGTTATTGTAACTTCATCTAGAGCAGAATAGAATATTTTTAATTGTTCGTTAATTAACTCAATATTAACACGTGAAAGATAGGTTTTGTTGTTGATCGTTTTTTCAATTCCTGCCCAGCAAAGCGTAAAATATTCTTTAAAGACTTGGTATTTAGGATTCATGTCGGGATTTCTTTGCGTCATAAAATCCAAAACACTATCAATAGTACTTTTTAAATTATTTGCCGACATTTTTAAGATACTCTCAACCACTTCAGAATTATCAATTTCTGGAACCCGATAGTTGGGAAAGGAGATGCTGCCTTTTCTAGAAAATGCCGTTCCCATTTCAATGGTATGAATTTTCTTTTTAAAACTACTCTTTCCTTTTTTGGGATAAATGGTAACCAATCCAACTACCTGACCATCATCTAAATGAGGGAAAACAATGTTTTCATATTGAATTTGAGGTGGATTTTCTAAATAAGCATCGATTAAGTTTTGAATGTGACTGTCGTCATAAAAATCTGTGCCTAAAATCAGGTTTTTTTCATCTTCGATTCCAACTAATATAAACGAACGGTTTTTTGGGTTGGAATTTGAAAGTGAGCAAATATGTTTCAAAAATTTGCCTTTTCCCTCTAAGCTATGTAAATTTAGTTTTTGTTTCTTATCATAGAAACTGTTTTCTGTATGATGTGCCAATAGATTCTTGATGAGAAGCCTTTTATTAATCACGATTTCTTATTTTGTCTTAAAATTATAAAAAGAAAATGATAATTCAGACCTAAAGAGAGGTTAAGTAAGCGTATTTTAACCATTTATTAACAAGCTTAAACAATAAATTTTAATCAATTTGTACAACAAACAAAAATATAGATAGAAAATTAAATGGAAACAACAACAGCCACGACCGATATTCGTTCGATAAATGATAAGATCGAGCGCGAGAGTGCTTTTATAGATTTGCTGATTGCCGAGATGAACAAAACGATAGTCGGGCAAAAACACATGATTGACCGCCTGTTGATTGGTTTGTTGGGGCAAGGGCATATCTTGTTAGAAGGTGTTCCTGGGTTGGCAAAAACCTTGGCTATCAATACACTTTCAAAAGCAGTTAACGGTTCATTCAGCCGTATTCAATTTACGCCCGATTTGTTGCCTGCCGATGTGGTAGGAACAATGATTTACAATGTGAAAGAAAACGATTTTTCTATTAAAAAAGGACCGATTTTTGCCAATTTCATCCTTGCCGATGAAATCAACCGTGCACCTGTAAAAGTACAATCAGCTTTGTTAGAAGCGATGCAGGAAAAACAAGTTACTATTGGTGATACAACTCACAAGCTGCAACGACCGTTCTTAGTAATGGCAACACAAAACCCTGTGGAACAAGAAGGAACTTATCCGTTGCCAGAAGCACAAATGGACCGTTTTATGATGAAAACAGTCATCGATTATCCAAAACTTGAAGAAGAACGCTTGGTAATGCGCCAGAACTTGGCAGGAAATGCACCAGAAGTACAAGCAGTTGTTTCTTTAGATCAGATTTTAAGAGCACAACAAGCTGCTAGAGAGGTCTATATGGATGAGAAAATTGAAAACTATATTCTAGATATTATTTTTGCAACTCGATATCCAGAGAAATATAAATTAGAAAGTCTTAAACCTTATATCAGCTATGGAGCTTCGCCTAGGGGATCGATCAACTTGGCAACCGCAGCAAAATGTTATGCTTTTATCCGTCGTCGTGGTTATGTGATTCCTGAAGATGTACGCGCAGTTGTTTTAGATGTATTGCGACATAGAATTGGAATTACCTACGAGGCAGAAGCCGATAACATCACAAGTGAAGATATTGTGAATAAAATTGTAAACGAAATTGAAGTGCCTTAATCTTATCTTGATTTCCTAAAAGAGAGTAACTTATAAAGAGTAAAATTAATTGATATATGGTTAAATCGCTCTCCATTGGAGAGGATAGAGGGAGGAAATGGAAACAAAAGAAATTTTAAAAAAGGTACGTAAAATCGAAATTAAAACGCGTCGGCTAAGCGACCATATCTTTTCTGGTGAGTATCATACATCGTTCAAAGGAAAAGGTATGTCTTTTTCCGAAGTACGACAATACCAATACGGAGACGATATCCGTGCAATCGATTGGAATGTTACAGCTAGATACAGTGAACCCTATGTAAAAATATTTGAAGAAGAACGCGAATTAACAGTAATGTTGATGGTGGATGTAAGTGGCTCGCAAGATTTTGGTTCAAGTGAAGATTTTAAAAGAGATATTGTTACAGAAATCGCTGCAACTCTAGCTTTTTCAGCTACTGCAAACAACGACAAAATAGGATTGATGCTCTTTTCAGATCAAATCGAATTGTTCATTCCGCCAAAGAAAGGGAAATCTCATATTTTGCGAATCATTCGAGAGCTGATTCGATTCCAACCAAAAAGTAATAAAACCGATTTAAAACAGGCTTTTGAATACCTTTCAAAAGTTATGAAAAAGAAAGCCATTGTTTTTGTGTTGTCTGATTTCATGGATAATGATTATGAGCGCATTCTAAAAATTGTTGCAAAAAGACACGATCTAACTGGGATTAAGATTTCTGATAAACGCGAACAAGAATTGATTAATATTGGTTACGTTTTGATGCAAGATGCAGAAACTGATGAAGCGATTTATGTAAATACGGGCGATACAGAAGTGAGATCGGCTTATAAGAAACACTACCAAGAATTAGATAATTATTTTACTACAACTTTTACAAAAAGCGGAGCCGGAATTATTAAAACACGCACCGATGAGAGTTACGTAAAAAAGCTATTGGCTTATTTTAAAGCACGTTAAAAAAATGAACAAAATAATATTGGCAATTTTCACAGGACTTATTGCCTTGAGCTCATTTGCTCAGGTTACATCTGCTGTGGATTCAACCGAGATTAAAATTGGTTCGGCTTTTCAACTAACCATTAAAGCTGATGCTTCTAAAAACAGTGAAGTTAATTTTCCCAACGAACCTGTATTAGGTCCATTTGAAGTTTTAGATCAAAGTGCTATCGATACTGTGATTCTAGAAGATCGAATGGAACTCATCAAAAAATATACTTTAACACAGTTCGATTCGGGAACTTATACTTTACCGCGTTTGTCTGTTTATATCGATGGAAAAAACCATCAGACTGATTTTTTTGAAGTCAAAGTTAATGATGTGGAAGTTGATACAATGGAACAGCCGCTCTACGATATCAAAACTCAGATAGAAGCACCTGCTGATTCAGAAAAAATGTGGAAATATATAGTAGCGATTCTCTTTTGTGTTTTAGCGGGAATTGCAACCTATTTTATTATAAAACGTGCACAGAACAAAAATTTATCTGAAGAGGATTTGTATAAAACACCTCTTGAGAAAGCAACTAAAAAGTTACAACTGCTAGATGCTAAACGATTGGTTTATAGTGGTGAAGTAAAGACTTACTATTCCGAAATGACGGATGTAATTCGAGAGTATATCGAGGAGGTTTTTGAAATTCCAGCAAAAGAATCTACCACTTCAGAGTTGCTTCAGCATTTACTACATTCTATCAAAGTAAAAAAAATAAAGTTAAGTAAAGAAACAATCAATGATTTAAAGCGAGTTTTACAAACCGCCGATTTGGTTAAATTTGCAAAATCTGAACCTCAAATCAGAGAAATTGAGCAAGATCGTAAAGCTTCCGAAGCTATTTCAGTTTCTATAGATCAAGCAATACCTCGTTTCTTCGAAGAACAGTCAGAGCGTGTAAAACTACGAGAACGCCGATTTAAGAAGCGCAAACAACAACGTGTCTGGTTTCCTATTGCAGTTTCTGTTTTATTGTTGATGACAACTGGAATTGTTTATTTAGTTCAAGTATTGCAATCAGATTCAGAATGGACTTTTATGGAATCAAATAAAAGATTGTATAATGGTGAATGGGTAACTTCTGATTACGGATTTCCTACCGTGATTATCAGTACGCCCGAAGCATTACTTCGCGCAGATTTGCCACAATCAGATTCTGAAAAAATGCAATCACAAAGCAGTATCTTCTCTTATACAAATCTGAAAACTCAACTGGCAATTTCTGTAAGTACTACAGCGCGCCAAGTCAAAGATTCTGTGGATTTGCAACAGCTTTTAGATTCAAAATTAGAGCGAACAGCTTCGGTTTATGGAGCACAAAATATCGTTTCCAATGCAGAAAAGTTTCAACAACAAGGTGTAAATGGAATTCGAGGATCAGGAAGTTTTTCAGCTCAGAATTTTATTTCAGGTAAAACAGTAAACCTTCGTTACGACATGTATCTTTTCGCTCAGAAAAACGGTATTCAAGAAATCGCAGTTATGTATAAGGAAGGTGATACATACGGTGAAAAAATCAATCAACGAATAATGGAGTCCATCCAATTAAATGTAGTGAAATCAAATGAATAATAGTACGTTTCTACATCCTCATTTTTTTTGGTTGCTGTTGCTTTTACTACCATTAGCTTGGTATTGGTATACCAATAGAAAGAATGAGAAAGTTGCCGTGAGAAGCAGTAATATTCAAGGCTTCAAACATAAAGAAACCTTGCTTTCTAAGATCTATCCGCTGTTGTTTATATTAAAAGCTATAGCATTTGTTGCTTTAGTCGTTGCTTTAGCACGTCCGCAAAGTGTAAGTCATAGTACAAGTACAAAAATCACTAATGGAATAGACATTGTATTGGCAACCGACGTTTCTGGTTCAATGTTGGCGCGCGATTTGAAACCCAATCGTTTAGAAGCACTTAAAAAGGTTGCAGCCGAATTTATTAAAGATCGAACCAACGATCGTTTGGGAATTGTGGTTTATGCAGCCGAGGCTTATACGAAAGCACCTGTTACCAGTGATAAGAACATGTTGCTTAATGCTCTTGAAGATATTAAATACGATCGCATCATTCAAGATGGAACTGGAATCGGTGTAGGATTGGCAACGGCCATCAACCGATTGAAAGACAGTCCCGCAAAAAGTAAGGTTGTTATTCTAATGACCGATGGAGTAAATAATTCAGGATTAATCGATCCGCAAATGGCAGCAGAAATAGCTAGCGAATTTGATATTAAGGTATACACTATTGGAATTGGTACCAACGGAATGGCAGAAATGCCGGTTGCTATAAAACCTAATGGTGATTTAGAATACCAAAGAATGCAGGTTGAAATCGACGAAGAGTTGATGAAAAAAATTGCAGCAAAAACCGGTGGACGCTATTTTAGAGCAACCGATACCAAAAGTTTAGAAACTATTTATGATGAAATCAATCAGTTAGAAAAAACACAAATCGACGAGCAAAATTTTGTCCAACGCGACGAATTGTTCAGACCTTTTGTCTTGATTGCATTACTTTTATTACTGATAGAGTTTATTTCAAGAAAAACAATATTTAAAGGATTTGTCTAAAATGTGGGAAGTAGATACAGCATATTATTTTTATTTATTGCTTTTGGTGCCGTTGGTAATTGCGGTTTACCTTTGGAATATTTCATGGAAAAAAAAGAAAATTGCTGAATTCGGTTCAGGAAATTATCTTAAAAGATTAGCTCCAGACGCTTCAACAACGAGCAAGCCTTTAATAAAGATGATTTTATTTGCAACGGCTGTTTTTATGCTGGTTATTGCACTTGTCAACCCTAAATTTGGAACAAAAATAGAAACAGTGAAACGCGAAGGTGTTGATATTGTTTTTGCTGTCGATGTTTCTAAAAGTATGCTTGCCGAAGATATCGCGCCCTCTCGACTCGGAAAAACAAAACAACTAGCTATGCAAATCATCAACAACTTGGGTTCCGATCGAATAGGAATTGTTGGTTACGCGGGCTCTGCATTTCCAATGTTGCCAATTACTACAGATTACAATATGGCAAAAATGTATCTTCAAGAAATGCATACCGATATGGTTTCTTCTATGGGAACCGCTTTGCATGGAGCAATTGAAGTAAGTAGCAATTATTTTGACGATCAAGAAACTAGCAAAGTGATGATTTTGATTTCTGATGGAGAAGATCATGGAGAAGGAATCAACGATGCTATTGCTATTGCAAAAGACAAAGGGATAAAAATTATAACAATTGCTGTTGGTACACCCGAAGGAGGTAGAATTCCTATTAAACAAAACGGTAAGATTGTCGATTATAAAAAAGATATGGATGGGAATATAGTCATTACAAAAATGAACGAAAAAACCCTAAAAGACATTGCTAATCAAACCGGTGGTGTATTTATCTATGGCGATAAAACGGATGAGGTTTTGAAACTTATTGATCAATCTTTAGAAAAAATTGAAAAAACAGATTTTGAATCACAACAAATAGCTAACTTTCAATCGCAATTTCAGTGGTTCATTGGTTTGGCGTTGTTATTAATCATAATTGATAGTTTGATTTTGGAACGCAGAACCGCTTGGGCAAAGAAAATTAATTTATTTAATGAAAAATGAAACAGTTTGGATATATATTTCTGATGGTACTTTTTGCAGGGACTATAGTTCAAGCGCAATCTTATAATTCCCAAATGGCTGAAGGGAATGAAAGTTTTGGATTAAAAAATTATACCAAGGCCGAACAAAGCTACAGAAAAGCTGCTGCTAGAAATACAGAAAATACTTCGGCTTTGTATAACAAAGCCAATAGCGTTTACAGAATGCAGTCTATGAAAGAAGCAGTGGCTTCTTATCAAACCGCTTTAAAAACTGCCAAAACCAAAGAAGAAAAACATAGAATCTTTCATAATATGGGCAATGCATTCATGGAATTGAAAGATTATAAAAACGCCGTTGATACTTATAAAAATGCGTTGAGAAATAACCATACAGACGAGGAAACTCGTTATAATTTTGCTTTGGCAAAAAAACTATTAGAAGAAAATCAAGATCAGCAAGATCAGAATCAAGATCAGAATCAAGATCAGAATCAAGATCAACAAGATCAGAATCAAGATCAACAAGATCAGCAAGATCAAAATGAGGATCAAAAAGATCAGAATCAAGATCAGCAAGATCAGAATCAAGATCAGCAAGATCAGAATCAAGATCAGCAAGATCAAAATCAAGATCAACAAGATCAAAATCAAGATCAACAAGATCAGAATCAAGATCAGCAAGATCAAAATCCTGAACAACAAAAACAAGAACAGACCCGACAACAAATGGAAAACATGTTGCAGGCTTTGGATAACCACGAACAAGGTGTGAGAGATCGAATTCAAGCACGAGAACAAAAAGGTCAGCCGGTTTCTGTTCCATCAACAAAAGATTGGTAGAAATGCAAACGAAACATTTCATATATACGCTTTTAGCCTTGTTTACAAGTGTTGCTACTTGGGCGCAGTTTGAATTTGTTGCTCAAGTTAGCAGACAATCTATTGGCGTGAATCAACGTATTGAAGTTCGTTTTACGACCACCGAAAGAGTAGATAGTTTTAAAAGACCTTCTTTTGAAGGTTTCAATGTGGTTGGCGGTCCAATGCAATCTGAAAACTATATTTGGGTAAATGGTCAATCTAGAAATGAATACAGTTATTCTTTTTTCCTAGAACCTCAGAAAAAGGGAACCTTGATTATTGGTCCTGCTGTGGCTGAATACGATGGAAAACAATACCAAACAGAATCCATCGCAATTGAAGTTGGTGAAGCAGTTCAAGAACAGCAAAGACAACAGCAAAGACGTAGAGATCCGTTTGCTCGATTTTACGAGGAAATGGAAGAAAACTTCAATCGGCGCCGTCGTGATCAGTTAGAAATGCAGCAAAATCTAGGCGAAGGTATTCATCTAATTGTAAGTGTTTCTAAAAATAATGTCTATGTAAATGAACCTTTTACAGTAGAATATGGTTTGTATTTTAGTTATCGTTCGGGCTTTAATTCGCTGAATGTAAAGTCGCTACCTAAATATGCTGATTTTTGGAACCACACGGTTGAACAAAAAGAAATGCAAGTACAAGAAGCGCTTTTAGAAGGTAAAAGATTTCGATACATTCCTTTGCAAAAAGCGATTCTACTTCCTCAAAAAGATGGCACTTTGCGAATCGATCCCTTAGAAATGGAAATTGAAGAGCAATACTATACCGGACGTGTTGATGTATTTGGAATCCCAGAAATTGGTGTTAGAAAAAAAGTTTATTCTTCGGGAGTTAAAACTATAAAAGTGAAGCCTTTGCCTTTAGAAAATCGTCCTGAGAATTTTTCAGGAGCCGTTGGGTCCTATAAATTTTCAGTCACAACAGATAGAACCGAAGTCAATGCTAATGAAACTTTAAAACTGAATGTAAATGTAGAAGGGAAAGGTAATTTGGAATTGATGAGTTTGCCAAAACCCATTGTTCCAAGTGCATTAGAATTATATGAACCCGAAAAAATTAATCGTGTAACTAAAAACATGTCTTCGGGAATGCAGGGAACCAAAACGGAACAGTATGTTATTGTACCTCAATTTAAAGGTTCTTATACTATTGATCCTTTATCTTTTTCTTATTTTGATCTTGCCTCAGAAACCTATAAAACAATTACAACAGATTCAATTGTGATTGATGTGATTGAAGGACCGGAAATGTCTGACGGCGAAATAGTGTCTGATGAAGTAGAAATCGTCGACAGAAACGAGATTCAGCCTTTAGATAGAAACATTGAATGGTTTAATGGTAAATTTGTCACACAAAACACCAATTTTTATATTTTGTGGTTGGGTTCTTTATTATTGTTGCCAGTAATGTTTTTTGTGAGAAAGCAATCGCATAAAAAAGGTCAAGATATTGAAGGAAGACGTCTAAAAGTAATAAACAAGTTAGCAAAAAAATATTTATCCGAAGCTAGATCAAAAATCGGAGATAAAGAAGCATTTTATGAAGCCTTGGAACGTTGCCTTCACAACTATTTAAAAGCACGTCTGAAAATTGAAACTTCTGATATGAGTAACGAAAACATTACCGATTTGTTGAATGAACATCAAGTAAACGAATCAGACATCGCTACTTTTATTCAAATTAAAACAACCTGCGAAATGGCGCGTTATGCACAAATGAATATTCAAACCATGCAGAATGATTTTGACCTAGCAGCAACATTGATTCAATCTATTGATAAACAATTAAAAAAGTAAAATGATGAGAAATTATTGGATGCTTTTCTGGATCTTCCTTTTTTATGGTATGTTGTCTGCGCAAAATAACGATTCCCTTTTTTCGGAGGGAGTCACTGCTTTTGAGAAAAAAGAGTACGAAACATCAACCAAGATTTTTTCGGAATTGGTGAAAACAGATTCATTAAATGCAACGCTACATTATAATCTTGGAACTTCTTATTTCAAACAAAAGAATACTGGATTAAGTATTTATCATTTAGAAAAAGCACTGAAATTTCGCCCAGATTATGAACAGGCACGTATCAACCTTAACTTCGCTGAAAAGCTTAAAAATAATGTTTCAAAAGGTAGTTTGCCAATACCACAACAACAGGTCTTTTATAGTGTTTTTGACTTCTTAAAACCAAATGGCTGGGCAAATTTAGCACTGGCAACTATGTTTATAGGAATTGGTCTGTTGATTTTTTATCTTTTTAATAATCAATCGAAAACAAAGAAAATACTTTTCTCGCTTGGAATCTTCGCTCTTGGAGTAAGTGTGCTGAGTTATCTTATTTCAAAAAATCAATCCGATTACCTTTTAACCAAGCACTATGTTGTTTTTACTCAAAAAGAAACAATGCTCAAAAAGGAACCGCGTACAATTTCAAAAGATTTGCAAGATATTACAGAAGGATCCAAAGGATTGATTAAAGAAGAAACCAACCAGTGGATCAAAATCCAACTTGAAAACGACACCATAGGCTGGGTGGAGAAATACAAGGTGCTGAAATATTGATTTGAAATTCCAAGACGTAGAATTTGCTATTTCTTTAATAAACAAGCTTTTTTTTTATCGATAAAAATAATAACATTGAAACTAATTGATTAAATATTAGTTGGTTAATTAAAATATGTATATATTGGCTCATAAATTCATTAAAAAATGGAATTATGAAAACAAATAGATTACTTATTTTAATGGTTTTATTTACCGTACAGCTAACTTCTGCACAGGTATTGTGGAGCGATAACTTTGATAACCTTACTTTAGGCAATGTAGGTACTGACGATACAGGTGTCACCCCAGGGCAAGGCGGATGGTATACCACATCGACTACCCATTCTATTCCTTATGTTGGGAATAATGATTTCAATATAATAACTGAGCCTGGCAGAGGAAAAGTATTAGAAGTAATAGGTCCTGCTGTTCAGTCGTCGTGGGGAAGTAGTAGTAAAATAGAGCAAAAAGGCTTAGAGCTATTGTGGGATAATAGAGCTGTAGGAAACGATGTTTTAAAAATAGAATATGATTTTTTTACAGGAAATGTTGCTTCTTCTTATCGTGGCGTAACCTTTTCGAACGTATTGAATTTTAATGATAGTAATTTAATAGAAATGCATTATAATGATCATTTAAATTTATTTTACGTTAATTGTTCCATCTGCACCCAGCCATTTTCGTGGGGGCGAATATTATCATCTACTGTTCCAACAAATACTTGGCTTAAGTTGGAATTATATTTAGATTATGTTAATGAAATATCATATTTCACTATTCCTTCTTTGGGAATAAGTGGTGTTTCGGGGTGGTTTTCTTCACTTAATTTTTCAGGAATGGAGTTATATGTAGGATCAGCAGCAGGGGCATCGCTACAAGTAATTCATAAATTTGATAATTTTCAAGTTTCTGCGGTAAACAAAGTTCCTTTAAGTGTTCAAGATTTTATTTCTAATAAATTCAACGTGTTTCCTAATCCTGCCAGTAATGTAGTTACAATAAACAATGCTGAAAATATAACTATAGAACAGGTAGAAGTTTTTGATATAAGTGGTAAAACTGTAAAGACACAGCAGTTTAACAATGAAAACCAGGTGCAGTTAAATATTGAAGAGTTGGCAAGCGGTTCGTATCTGTTACATATAAAAACAAATGAAGGTACAGCTATGAAAAAGTTGGTTAAAAAGTAAAGTTTTAAAAAAACTTTATTCTCAAAATATCGAAAATCGTCTTGGTAATGAAGACGATTTTTGTTTTTTATGATTAAATTGGTACTACGGATAATTTTGACATTTTTTAGTTAATCAATGTGTTTTGTAGCTTTTATTCTTAAATATTACACAGAATAAATTATTAAATTAGCTGTTTCATATAAAGTAAACTAGCTTTCTAGTCATTAATTACTCTAGATTTAATTAAAGATAAGTATATTTACTATTAAAAAAACGAAATGATGCAGACCGACAGCACCCAAACTCTTCTGAAAACTGTAGAATGTTCTTATTTTAAATGGCGTGATTTTAGTTTGTCCGAACGTATCGATACAGTTCGAGATATTAGAAATCGTTTGCTAGAAAATAAATTAGAATATGCCAAAGCGATTACATCAGATATGAATAAGCCCATAAAACAGGCACTTGCCGAAGTGGAAAAATGTGCCTATTTGTGTGATTACTATATTGAAAATGCGGCAATATTTTTAAAAGACCAGAGGGTAACTACAGCTTGGAGTGAGAGTAGAATTATCTTCCGCCCATTAGGAGTTCTGTTGGGTGTTATGCCATGGAATTTTCCTTTTTGGCAGGTTTTTCGTTTTGTAATTCCAGCTTTATTGGTTGGAAATACTTTTGTAATCAAACATGCTTCTAATGTTCCGTTGAGTGCACGTGCGCTAGAAGATGTTTTTAATGTGCCAACAATTAATTTTCCTGTTTATAAAAATTTACCTATTAAAAGCGACGAAGTTGCAGCGGTAATTGCAGATCCTGTGATAAAAGCTGTATCGCTTACCGGAAGTGAACAAGCGGGAAGAGCAGTAGCGGAAACCGCTGGAAAAAACTTAAAAAAATGTGTTTTGGAATTAGGCGGAAGTAATGCTTTTATTGTATTAGAAGATGCTGATTTAGAAGATGCTGCCGAGAAAGCAGTAAAAGCACGAATGCAAAACGCAGGACAAAGTTGTATTGCAGGAAAACGCTTTTTAGTTCAAGAAAATGTATATGCCGATTTTTTAAAATTGTTTGTTGAAAAATTAAAGACATTAAAAACAGGCGATAAATTCGATGAATCTGTTAATTTTGGAGCCATGGCTCGCGAAGATTTAGCAGAAGAATTGGAAAAACAATTGACCGAAAGTGTTTCATTAGGAGCAAAAATTGTAGCTGGAGGTAAAAGAGAAGGTGCTTTTTTTGAGCCAACAATTGTAACAGACGTCACTGTGGATATGCCAATTTTTAATCAAGAAACTTTTGGTCCACTTGCTGCTGTGGTTCCTTTTAAAACAATGGACGACGCTCTTGATTTGAGCAATCTGTCTAATTATGGTTTAGGAGTTAGTATTTTTACATCTGCACCAGAGAAAATTAATTCTTATTTACCTTTGTTTGAAGAAGGTGCAGTTTTTATTAATGAAATAGTGATATCAGATCCGCATCTGCCCTTCGGTGGCGTTAAAAACTCTGGATACGGTAGAGAGCTATCTGAGTTTGCATTGTACGAGTTTGCGAACATTCAAACGGTAGTATTGAAATAATTTTGTTGAAAATATTAAAAAATAGCTTTCCTGTTGATCTGTTGTTTGCTATATAACAAATTGATTCGATAAGTAGGTAAAGAATAAAAAAAACCGTCTGAAAAGTTGACTTTCCAGACGGTTTAATTTTAAAGATTTTATCGTTTAATTACTTGGCGTTGGCATAGTTCTTAGCAACTACATCCCAATTAATCACGTTGAAAAAAGCATTGATATAATCAGGTCTGCGGTTTTGGTAGTTTAAGTAATACGCATGCTCCCAAACATCTAAACCTAAAATAGGTGTTCCTTCACAACCGATTCCTGGCATCAACGGGTTGTCTTGATTGGCAGTACCACAAACTTCTAATTTTCCATTTTTAACACACAACCAAGCCCATCCTGAACCAAATTGAGTAGCCGCTGCTTTTGAAAAAGCATCTTTAAAAGCTTCAAAATTTCCAAATGCGCTGTTGATAGCTTCAGCTAAATCACCAGTTGGAGTGCCTCCAGCGTTTGGAGCCATTACTTCCCAAAACAAATTATGGTTGAAAAAACCACCACCATTGTTACGTACAGCTTTATTATCTAAATCCAAGTTTTTTAAAATATCTTCGATAGATTTACCAGCTAAATCTGTTCCTTCAATAGCAGCGTTAAGATTATTTGTATATGCTTGATGGTGTTTACTGTAGTGTATTTCCATTGTTCTTGCATCAATATGAGGCTCTAAAGCGTCAAAAGCGTAAGCTAATTTTGGTAATTCAAATGCCATAACTTAAATTATTTTAAAGATTAGTATTATTTTTATTCAAAATTACAAAAAAAATGATTCAGTAAAAATTATTTGTTCTTAAAACTTTATTAACTATAGCCTAGATAAAGTCTTAAATAGTTGTTTCTGAGTTGTTATTAATTTAAATGGGTGCAATTCATGTTTTTGATTTTTCGATGTCTTTTTCAAAATTCAATTTGCGGTTTTTTGGAATCAAAGTTGGTTTTGTTTTTTAGAATTTTAATGTGGTAATAGGATGTTTAGACCCTAGTAAAATACGTGAGAAATATGCTTTGCTTAGTTTTAAATCGAAAGAAAAATCTTACCTTGTAGGCAAATTTGAATTGTTTTGGAAAAAAAGGCTTTTACAATATATAACGCTTCTGCCGGAGCCGGTAAAACACATACTTTAGTTAAAGAATATCTGAAAATATTATTGAGTTATTCAGGGAAAGACGATGCATACAGACATGTTTTGGCTATTACATTTACAAACAAAGCGGTCAATGAAATGAAATCGCGAATTGTTGATTGTATTCACGCATTTAGCTTAAAGGAGATTCCAGAAAAACAACGCACGCTTTTAGAGCAAATTATTGAAGAAACGGGTTTGTCTGAAGCATTTATTCGAGAAAAATCGAAGCGGATCTTAAAAAATATCATTCATAATTATGCAGGTTTTGATATTTCCACCATTGATAAATTTACTCATAAAGTAATTCGCTCTTTTGCTTTTGATTTGAATTTGCCTTTGCATTTCGAAGTTTCCTTAGATACCGAAGCTTTGTTGCAAGAAGCCGTAGATGCATTGATTGCAAAAGCGGGTGTAGATCAGGAATTGACCACTTTATTGGTGGCATTTTCTTTAGATAAAGCAGAAGATGATAAAAGCTGGGACATTAGCAAGGAGCTAATGGAAGTGGGAAAATTGTTGCTGAACGAAAATAATAAGAAAGAATTAGAAGCTTTTAAAGACATCGAAATCGACACTTTTGTTCAGTTACAAAAACAGTTGAAAGAAAAAGTAAAAGATTTAGAAGAGCAAACTGTTTTCTTGGCTCAACAGAGTTTAGATCTTTTGGAAGAAAAAGCAGTGGATCTCAAATCGTTTAGAGGTGGACATTTTCCAAAACATTTGCAAAGTATCGTTGAACGAAAATTAAATAATAGCAATAAGAAATATTTCGAAGTAGAAGATATTGTTATAAATAAAACCGCAAAAGATAAAGAATTAATAGAAGGTTTGATTCCTGATTTACTGTCGAGAACCAAAGAGATCTACAAATTGTTTGGAAGTATTTATTTCTACGAAGCTTTCCTGAAGAATTTGGTGCCTTTGTCTTTGTTGAACTCTATTGGTTTAGAGATAGATCGCATTCAGAACGAACAACAAATTTTGTCTATTACTCAGTTTAATAATATCATTTACGAAGAGCTGAAAAATCAACCAGCTCCGTTTATTTATGAACGTTTGGGAGAGAAATACCGTCATTTTTTTATAGATGAATTTCAAGATACTTCCGAGATGCAATGGGAGAATTTAGTGCCGCTGATTGATAACGCACTTTCCGGAGAAGACGATTTTGGAAAAAAAGGCTCACTTATGATTGTGGGCGATCCCAAACAAGCTATTTATCGTTGGCGAGGTGGAAAAGCAGAACAGTTTATGGCGTTGAGCGGCCTTATGAATCCATTTTCGAATCCTTCAAAAGAAACCATTACTTTAGGAACAAATTATCGAAGTTATGCCAATGTAATTAATTTCAATAATGCCGTTTTTAAGTTTTTATCGACTGAATTCAGTCATCCCGAATATAAAAATTTGTACGAGAATTACTCTCACCAAAATACAACCAACAAAGAAGGTGGATACGTTAAAGTTTCGTTCATTGATGAAACTTTGGTTGATGAGGATCAATCTAAAGATGATTTGTATTTAGATCAAGTACTCGAAACGATTAAAAATGTACTGAATTCTGGTTTCCGATTGGGAGATATAGTTGTGTTAACACGGAAAAGTAAAGACGGTGTTAAGGTTGCCAATCATTTAACAAAAAACGGCATTCGGGTTTTGTCGTCCGAAACACTATTGATAAATAATGCTGCAGAAGTTCAATTGCTTTTGAATTTATTGAAGTTTTTAAAAAACAATCAAGACAAAGAAGCAAAAGTAATGATTCTGTACTATGTAGGAAGATATTTAGTAAAAGAAACCTCTGTACATGATCTGATCTGGAAAGGAATACAGCATTCAACAGAAGAGACTTTTCAAAGCTATTTAAAGCAAATTGGAATTGAAATTGATTTCAAAACATTGAGGAAAAATAATTTGTATGTCGCTGTTGAAATGTTGATTCACAGTTTTATTCCACAAAAGAAAACCGAAGCCTATGTGCAGTATTTCTTGGATTTGGTTTTAGAACGAACGGTGAAAAAGCAGTCAACAATAGCCGATTTTTTGAATTATTGGGAAGAAAATTATCAAAGATTAAGTATTCCGGCGCCTGAAAATGAAGATGCCGTGCGATTGATGACGATTCATAAATCAAAAGGTTTAGAGTTTCCAGTTGTTATTTATCCATTTGCAGACGATGATTTTTCAAGATCGCGAGATAAGTTGTGGGTCGATTTAGAATCAGATGAAAAATGGGAGATTCCAAAAGCTTTAGTCGATTTAAAAAACGATGTCGCTATGTACGGTAAAACTGCTCAGCGATTGTTCGAACAGAAAAAACAAGAAGAATTGCTAGATAATCTCAATGTGCTTTATGTGGCTTTAACTCGTGCCGAAGAGCAGTTGTATATCATCAGTAGCTACAAAGCTCAAGCAAACGGGAAATTGCCAAATAAGCTGTCTTCTTTTTTTGTTAAGTTTATTATGAATAATGATGAATGGCAAGAAGAAAAATTGGAGTATGAATACGGTTCTGATCAGCGATTATCTGTTGAAAGTAAAGATTTGCCAGAAAAACCTATCGCCATACAAAGTGTAGAAAAGCCATTGGATTCAGCAGTTATAAAGATTGCTAAAAGAGAGGCTTTGATGTGGGACACTAAACAGCAAGAAGCGATTGAAAAAGGGAATGTATTACATGAATTATTAGCTGAAATTTCCGATTTAAACGCGATTGAAAAAGTAGTACAAAGTGCAATGATTAAGGGATTGTTGACAATAAGAGAAAAGCAAGAAATAGAACTTCAGCTTAAAGAAATAGTAACACATCCAGAGTTGGTAGAGTTTTTTAATCCCGATTTTTTGATTTATACAGAAAGACCGATATTAAATAAGAAATATAAAAATATAAAGCCCGACCGTGTGGCGATTGATGGCAAAAAAGCATTCATCATAGATTACAAAACAGGGGAGGAAAAGAAAAAGCATCAACAACAAATCAATGAATATGCTTTGGCGCTTGAGGAAATGGGCTTTGAGGTAATAAAAAAAGTCCTCTTATACATTCAAGACGATTTAAAAGTGATATATTTGTAAAAACACAAAACATATTTAAAAAATTATGTACGGAAAAATTAAAGAGCACTTACAAGCTGAATTGGAAGATATTCAGAATAGCGGTTTGTATAAAAAAGAGCGTATCATTACTTCTCCACAAGGAGCTGAAATTACGATTGATACCGGAGAGAAAGTGTTGAATTTTTGTGCCAATAACTATTTGGGATTGTCATCACATCCCGAAGTGGTTCAGGCTGCTAAAGACACTTTAAATTCACACGGATTTGGTATGTCTTCAGTACGTTTTATTTGCGGTACTCAAGATATTCATAAACAATTAGAGCAAGAAATTGCCGATTTTTATGGAACAGAAGATACCATTTTGTACGCTGCAGCATTTGATGCCAACGGAGGTGTTTTCGAACCTTTGTTAGGCGCCGAAGATTGTATTATTTCAGACAGTTTGAATCACGCATCGATTATTGACGGGGTTCGTTTGTGTAAAGCAGCTCGCTACCGTTATGAAAACAACAATATGGAAGACCTTGAAAAGCAGTTGCAACAAGCAGTTGCCGATGGTCGTCGTTTTAAATTGATTGTTACTGACGGAGTTTTTTCTATGGACGGATTACTAGCTCCATTGGATCAAATTTGTGATCTAGCAGATAAATATGACGCCATGGTAATGGTAGACGAATGTCATGCTGCTGGATTTATCGGAGCAACCGGAAAAGGAACCTTAGAAGCTAAGAATGTAATGGGGCGTGTAGATATCATTACAGGTACTTTAGGTAAAGCTTTAGGTGGAGCGATGGGTGGATATACAACTGCTAAAAAAGAAATTATTGAAATTTTACGTCAGCGTTCTCGTCCTTATCTATTCTCCAACTCTCTTTCACCAGTAATTGTAGGAGCTTCATTAAAAGTATTCGAGTTGCTTAAAAGAGATACCAAATTGAGAGATCAATTGGAATGGAATACAAATTATTTCAAAAAAAGAATGAAAGAAGCTGGATTTGATATCATTGACGGTGATTCAGCAATCGTTCCAGTAATGCTTTATGATGCAAAGCTTTCTCAGACTATGGCTGATAAGCTTTTGGAAAAAGGAATTTATGTTATTGGTTTCTTTTTCCCGGTGGTTCCAAAAGGAGCAGCTCGTATTCGTGTACAACTTTCCGCTGCCCACACACAAGAACACCTAGATAAAGCTATTAAAGCATTCGTTGAAGTCGGTAAAGAATTAGGTGTTATTTAAAAAAACTTAGAAAAATGTTAAATGTTTAGTCGAAATATTTTGTATATTCGTCCAAACAAATTATTTTTGTCAAAATATTACGTAAGTAGAAATTAGAATAGTTATGAAACAATTAAAAGTATTTGTAGCTGCTTTGCTTTTAGCAGGTACCGCTACTCAAGCGCAGAATGCTGATCAGCCTTGGTCTATCACTGTGGGAGTTAATGCTCTTGATGGAGGTCGTTCGAGTGTTGCCAATGATTTTTCGGACAGATTCGGACAGTATTTCCAAACAGATAATTGGAGTATCTTACCATCAGCTTCTGTATTGAATGTATCTCGTTACATTGGAAGCAACGTGTCATTTGGTCTTACAGGATCTGTAAACAAAATGACAAAGATGGTGATGTCTGCTGAAGACAATCTAATCAATGGAGAATTCAACGGACAAAGAGTTATCGAAGGAACAGATTTGATGTACTACGGAATCGACGGACACTTCAAATACAGCTTCGGTGAATTGATTGGCTCTAAATGGTTCGACCCAGCTATTCATGCAGGTGGAGGTTATACTTTCTTAGGAAAAGCTTCTTCAGCACACGTTGGTGGTGGATTAGGAGTTACTTTCTGGTTCTCTGATAACATCGGATTAAACATAGCTTCAACTTACAAACATCAATTTGAAGACGATGGAGTAGTAAGAGGTAACAATATCTCTGTACCTACACATTTACAACATACAGCAGGGGTTACTTTCAGATTCGGAGGTAAAGATACTGATGGAGACGGAATCTTAGATAAATATGATGATTGTCCAGAAGAAGCAGGTTTAAAACAATTCAACGGATGTCCTGATTCAGATGGAGACGGAGTGCCTAATCATAAAGACGCTTGTCCAGATGTATTTGGTGATGTTGAATTCGACGGATGTCCAGATACTGACGGTGATGGAATCCCTGATCATGAAGATGCTTGTCCAGATGTATTTGGTGATGCTAAATTCAACGGATGTCCTGATTCAGATGGAGACGGAATCCCTGATCACTTAGACGAATGTCCACAAGAAGCAGGTCCAGCATCTAACAACGGATGTCCTGTTCCACCACCAGCTGATAGAGATGGTGACGGTGTGCCAGATAATGTTGATGAGTGTCCAGACGTTGCAGGTCCAGCATCTAACAACGGATGTCCTGAAGTGAAAGAAGAACACGTTAAACAATTGAATGACTACGGTAGAACAATTTTGTTTAATACAGGAAAATCTACTTTCCAACAATCATCTTATGCTACATTAGATAGTATGGCTGAGGTTATGAAACAATTCCCGAATGCTAAATTCGCTATCGAAGGGCATACAGATTCAACTGGTTCTGATAGAATTAACAACCCATTGTCTGAAGAACGTGCAAAAGCTGTTAAAGATTACTTGATCTCTAAAGGAATTGGTACAACTCGTTTATCTTCAGAAGGATTTGGATCTAAACGTCCAATTGCTGATAATAAAACATCTGAAGGACGCGCTAAAAACCGTCGTACAGAGGTTAGATTAGTAAAATAATTTAATTAAATATTTTTTAAAACGTCCCGATTATTCGGGACGTTTTTTTATATTTACTATATGGAACAGCCCGTTACTTTCTTAGATAAAATAGCGATAAAGCTAATTGATAAGCATCAATACGATTTTTCAAAAATTACAATTGTATTACCAAATAAAAGAGCTCGTTTGTTCTTGTTGGAATCCTTTAAAAAACACTCCACCCAAACTTTTTTTGCACCGAAGATCATCAGTATAGAAGATCTAATTGCCGATATTTCTCAAATTCAAATAGTGTCGGGCATAGAGTTGTTGTTTGAGTTTTATGAGGTATACAAAACTGTAACCCCAAAAAATAATCAGCAAGATTTTGAACAGTTTAGTAATTGGGCTAAAACATTACTACAAGATTTCAATGAAATTGATCGCTACCTATTAAAACCTTCACATGTTTTTGATTACTTAAAAGATATTGATGATATTAATCACTGGTCTGTGAAAGCAGAGGATCGGACGAGTTTAATCGAAAACTACTTGAGCTTTTGGGAGCAATTACCCACATATTACACAGCCTTAACCAAAAAAATGACAGAAGATCAACAAGGTTATCAAGGTTGGGCTTATAGAAAAGCGGTGGAAAAACTCGAGGATTTTACTAATAAAAATAGCGATCACTTATTTTATTTTGCCGGATTTAATGCTCTAAATGCTGCTGAGGAACATATCATGCAACATTTGTTGAAAAATGCAATGGCGCAAGTTTTCTGGGATACAGACGAAACCTTTTTTAACGACTCTTTTCATGATGCTGGTTATTTTGCAAGAAAGACCATTCAAAAATGGTCGTACTATAAATCACACCCTTACGAATGGATGGTGAATGAGTTTTCTGAACCAAAAAATATCGAAATCATCAGCACTCCAAAATCTGTTGGTCAAGCAAAGATAGTGGGGAGTATTGTTGAAAAAATACAGAAAAAAACCAATAGTCTTCAAAATACGGCTGTTGTTTTGAGCGAGGAAAACCTTTTGATTCCTGTTTTATATGCTTTGCCACAACAGGTCACATCATTAAACATTACAATGGGTTATGACAGTAAGTCGAATCCGGTTCAGCTGTTCTTTTCTAAGTTATTTAAAATGCAGGTTCATGCGATGACTCGTGGGATTAAAGCAGTTTATTACCATAAAGAAGTAGCTGATGTTTTAGCGCATCCTTTGGTTGAATTTCATTCCAAATCTAAAGAAATGATTGATGAAATCAATCGAAGAAACCTTTCTTTTTTCGATATTAAAAGTTTAGAGAGTTTTGCCAAAGCCAACGATTTGCTCAGTAAAATTATTAATCCATGGGAGGGCGATGTTTTGCAAATTATAGAGCGTTTAGAGCAGTTGGTTTTTATGTTGAAATACTACTTGCAAGAAGAAAACGACGACGTTTCACTGACTTTTTTATTTGCTTTTCACCAGGTTCTAAAAAAGATCAAAAACTATCAATTGACTTATCAAGTCATTGAAAATGCTCAGCAATTGTGGACGATTTATAAACAAACCATCGATTTGGCTGAAGTTTCATTTGAAGGGGAACCACTAGAAGGCTTGCAAGTTATGGGAGTGTTAGAAAGTAGGGTTTTGGATTTTGAAAATGTCATCATTACTTCATTAAACGAAGGGAAATTACCTGCGGGAAAATCCTCTATTTCATTCATTCCACACGACGTGAAACATGAATTAGGATTACCGACATTCAAAGAGAAAGATGCGATTTATACATACCATTTTTATCATTTGTTGCAACGTGCAAAAAACATTTATTTACTTTATAATTCAGATTCTGAAGGTTTGGATGCCGGAGAAAAAAGTAGATTTATTACACAATTGTTGTTGGAACCACAGAGTAAGCACCAAATCAATGTAGCGAATTATTTTGCTAAATCGCCCGAAACCATAAATGAACCGATGTGGATTAACAAATCACCGCTTTTAAACGAGAGGCTGAAGGAAATTGCCTCGGGAAAAGGGTTTTCTCCGTCTGCTATTGGAAATTATATGAGAAATCCAATACAGTTTTATACGCAACGCATCTTAGGAATTAGAGAAGTAGATGAAGTTGAGGAAAGTATTGCATTGAATACCTTAGGAACCATAATTCACAATAGTTTAGAAAATTTATACAAACCTTTTATCAATCAAAAGCTGACAGTTGATATGCTGCATTTGATGTTGAATAGATATCAAGCAGAGGTAACCATGCAATTTCGAATAGAATATTCTGATTCAGACAATCGACAAGGAAAAAACTTGTTAGCATTTGAAGTCGCAAAACGACATGTTTATTTGTTTTTGAAGCAAGAACAAGAGTATTTAGAACAAGGTGATGAAGTTGAAATTCTTGGGCTTGAAGTGCCATTAGAAGCAACTTTGAATGATGATTTATTGCCTTATCCAGTGAATTTGTTTGGAATTGCCGATCGAATTGAGTTGCGAAACGGAGGGTTGAGAATCATCGATTATAAAACGGGGAAAGTAGATTTAAATCAAGTTCGGATTCAACAAATTGAAGGAATAAGTGCTGATCTAAAGTTCGAGAAAGCTATGCAGTTATTGCTCTATGGATTGATGTATAAAAAACAAACCGATCTACCGTTGCAAGTAGGTATCTATTCTTTTAAAAACAGAAAATCGGGCTATTTGATGTTCGGATTGAAACAAGAAAAAGGCTATAAAGAAATCATTGACGATGAGATTGTGCAATTGTTTCAGAAAGAATTGGTTGATTTATTATTACAGATTTTAGATGTAGAAAAAGCGTTTGAGGAGCGTGTTGATTAAGTTGTTTTTTTAAGAAAATTACTGATGATAGTTGCTATTTCATCAAATGATTCAATGGTACTCACATGGCCGCCTTTCACAATATGAAGTTCCACTTCGGTATCTTGAACCTGATTTTTGATGTCTTCCAGAGGAATAATACTGTCGTTTTCTGCAGCTATTATCATCTTAGGATACGGACCAAAATGTAATAAAGCTTCTCGGTCTATTCTAACTTTCATTCCTTCCAACGAAGCGATTACTCCTTGCAATGGTGTTTTTAAGGCACGTTGAGTAAAAGCTTCTATCTTTTCTGGGAATTTTTCGTGTGAAGCTTTGTCAAATAAATTCTGAGTTGCCATGCGAATGAAACTGTTGCTGTTTTTTTTGACTACTTCAATAGCACGATCTCTATTGATTTTTTTGTCTTCACTGTCGGCCAAAGAAGAAGAGTTTAAAAGTACCAATGAACGAACATATTCTGGATACAATTCTGCAAATGCTAATGCAATGTATCCGCCCATAGAATGACCAATAAAATCAATCTTTCGAAGTCTTAGTTGAGAAATCAATGCAAAAAGTACGTCTGCCTGATCTTCCATGGTGTGTACATATCCCATGCATTCACTTTTGCCGTGTCCCATCAAGTCAGCAGCAATTACTCTATATCTCTTAGATAGCAAGGTTTGTAGCTCATTCCACATGAAATGATCCTCCAGAAAACCATGAAGTAAAAAGATTGTTTTTCCTTTACCACTATCGGTGTAATAGATTTCGGTATTTTTGTGATTAAAGGTCTTCAAGTTGCTTTTTTTTTACAAAAATAACAAAACAAAACTTATTATTTGAAATCATTGGTTTGTATTATGTTTAGTTGTAGTTTTGTTTGATTAAATTAGGATTATGAATTGGAAAAAATTACTTTTAATTGTAGCTTTTTTAAGTGTAAAAACTGTTAGTGCTCAAGTAGATGCCCAAAGTGAAATTATCAGTGATGCAACTGAAGTTGTGGTCGATGAGCCCATTTACAAGAAAGTAGATGTATTGGCAAAATATCGTGGTGGTTATGAAGTTTTAAGACAGGAACTTCAAGAAGCTGTAAAGATTTGTAAACGCGGTAGGTACAAGAGAAAAGTTGATTCTGAAGTGATAGCCGAAGTATTGGTTGATAGTAAAGGATGGGTCACCGAAGTTTACATCATAAGAGCTGCCACAGATTTATGTAAAGAAGAAATTATAAATGCGTTAAAGAGTTCAAAGAAGTGGATTCCTGCTCAAATCAATGGTAAAACAGTTAGTTCGTTTGTGCGAGTTAGTATCAATTTGCAGAGAGCACATTATTAAATAAATAGAAAAATAATAAAAAAACAGTCGAACTGTTTTTTTATTTAAAATAATGTTCTATATTTGTAGAACTAATTCTAAATAAGAAGAACATGAAGTTAACACCAGCAGAAGAGCAATTAATGCAATATGTATGGCAGCATAAAAAGGTGTTGCTAAAAGATTTAATTGAGAGTTACAACGATCCAAAGCCCGCTAAAACAACAGTGGCAACTACTGTAAAAAAATTAACAAAGAAAGGTTTTGTGGGCTATGACGAAGTTGGAAATACACGCGTATACTATGCAATTATAAAGAAAGAGAGTTATTTTTCTAAACAGATGAAAAATATGATTAATAAGTTTTTTGATAATTCTACAAGTCAATTTGCTTCGTTTTTTGCGAAAGAGGCATCGCTTACAAAAGAGGAATTAAAAAAACTTCGCGACTTAATAGATGATGAACTTAAACAAAAGTGATAGGATGAGCTACTTAATTAAAATTACAATTTTGTGGACAATTTTCAGTTTGATGTACTACTTTCTACTTAGTAATAAATCGATGTATCGGTTTAATCGATGGTATTTGTTGACTACATTCATTGGAAGTTTGCTTGTTCCGTTGATTCCTTTGCATGATATTTTTGGAAATTCAACAACTTTTCAAAATCTTTCAACAGTACCCGTGGTTCATCTAAGTGAATTGATCATCGATGTCAATAATGAATCAACGCAAACTTCATTTAGCTGGGAATTTATAATAAAAGTATTATTTGGAATAGGAACTTTAATTGCCCTATTGCGCTTTGTAAAAGAATTAAATAAAATCAGAAGGTTATATCAGCAATCAGAAAAAGAGTTTTATGACGGATTGGTTGTTTGTAAAACTTCACAACCTACTCAGGTTTTTTCTTTTTGGAACACCGTTTATATAGAAAAGAATCTATTTGAAACGATCAATGAAAGATCGGCCATCTGGATTCATGAAAAAACACATATTAATCAAAAACATTCCATCGATATCCTAGTTATAGAGTTTTTCAAGCTTATTTTTTGGTTTCATCCGATGGTTTATTTGTACGAACGGCACATTAAAATGAACCACGAATATTTGGCAGACGAAACGGTGCTCAAGCAAATCAACGATGTCAAATCCTATCAATATCAACTTTTAGATTATCTAGAAAATACAAACAACTCATTAGCTTCAACATTTAATTTTAAACTTACTAAAAAACGATTTATTATGATGAAAAGTAAAACCACTCCAACAGTTAAAATGATGACCAAAGCATTTGTGATATTTGGGATCCTAACAACTACCACTTTTGTTGCGTCTGCACAGGTTAAAAAAGTAGAGCCTACAGAAACAATCGAATCAAAAAATGAAGAGGGAGTTTTGAGTTATGTTGGACAAAAAGCGAGGCCAAAAGAAGGAATACAAAGTTTTTATCAGAATTTTGTAAGTGCTTTTGATGCTAAGAAAATTGTTTTTAATGACACAATAGTTTATACAAGATTACGATTTATTGTGGAAAAAGATGGAAGTCTTACCGACATTCAAGCCGTTGGTGACAAACAAAACAAAGAGCTTTCTGAAGAAGCTATACGGGTTTTAAAAACAATGCCTAATTGGATTCCTGCAGAACACAACGGAGAAGTTGTGCGTTCTTACTTTGTAATACCAATAAAAATAAGTGATAATAAATAGTAATGAAATCGTGTGTCTTTGTAGTAATAATGCTTTTCGTTTCATGTAAAATTAATCAAACAAAAAACAATTTCCCAGTACGAAAGTGGAAATATATCTCTAAATCAGGAGGAAATACGGATCTTGTTGTGGCAAAGTATAATCGCTTTAGTCATGAAAAGAGAAAGTGGAGATATTACTACAACGATACTTTATACCGAATCTAAAAATATTATTATCCCTTTTGCGTGAATGTGTCGTATCATTCCAATGGAGCTATTGCAGAAATTGGGAAAAGTACGTTATCGCATTCTTCATGGAAAAAATACGGTGTTTGGTATTTTTTTGACGAAAATAATGTGTTGGCCGATTCTATTGTTTATGAATAAAAAATTATGAACATCTGTTTTGTGAAATAAACACTTTTGATTGATAATTATCTGTATTCAATATTATTTTATTTAAAAAGAATAGAGTCTTTTAGAGTTTTGAATGAACTGAAAAAAGAGGCTGTCTCATAAATAGAAACAGCCTCTTTTTCATTTTAATATCCTCAACAAACAGCCTAATTATTGTTATTTATTGAATATTTAGCTATGTAGAGGCCTTATTTTATAAAACTGTTAATCAAAAATCGTCTAAAATGACTTTTGAGACAGCCTCTTTACTATTTTTTTAAGTGAATTTAAAATGATTTAAATCTGAAAATCTATTTTGTTAATCACGTTTTTATCCGTGAACCGTTTCTTTTTTACCATATTTTTGAATAAGCTCGCCTTCAAAATCCAACCATTCTTTCCAACGTTTGTCAACGTCAACGCGTTCGGTATATTTTTTAGCGAATCTTAGAAAAGTAGTATAATGTCCGGCTTCAGAAATCATGAGTTCTCTGTAGAATTTGGCTAATTCCTCGTCCTTAATATTTTCAGAAAGTACGCGAAAGCGCTCACAACTTCTAGCTTCAATCATTGCTGCAAATAACAAACGATCGATAAAAGCATCATTCCTACTGCCGTCTTTTTTCATGAATTTATAAAGCTGGTTCACATAATCATCCTTACGTTCGCGGCCTAGCGTATAGCCACGTTCTTTAATAATGTCGTGCACCATCTTGAAATGCTCCATTTCTTCAATAGCTATTTCGGTCATCGAAGTAACTAAATCTTCATGTTCAGAATTGTAAGTGATAATTGTAATGGCATTGGTGGCTGCTTTTTGTTCGCACCAAGCATGATCGGTTAAAATTTCTTCAAGATTACTCTCAGCGATATTCGCCCATCGTGGATCGGTCAATAATTTTAGTCCTAACATATGAAAAGTACTTTTTTAGCAAACTTACAAATAAAAATCGAGTTGCCACTTTCGAAAAATTGAACTTACTTTGTGGGATGAATCCACGAATATTAATAATTGGTTCTGTTGTTCCCGAACCCACTTCTTCAGCAGCTGGCTGGAGGATGCTGCAATTGATTGAACAGTTGAAACAAATTTCATCTGATGTTCATTTTGCTACAGCAGCAACCAAGTCGGAACGTTCATTTTCTTTAGAAGATATCGGTGTAGAACAGCATTCAATTATTTTAAACGATTCTTCTTTTGATGATTTTGTGATGCAATTAAATCCGCAAATTGTAATGTTTGATCGTTTCATGATTGAAGAGCAGTTTGGTTGGCGAGTAAAACAAAGTTGTCCGAATTGCATAACGATATTAGATACTGAAGATTTACACTTTGTAAGACGTGCTCGCGCCGAAGCTTATAAGAAAAATTCACAAGTTAATTTGGATACAATAGATTGTTACAGAGAGCTTTCTTCTATTTATCGCTGTGATTTGTCTATAGTTATTTCTAAAATTGAATACGATTTGCTCGTAAATCATTTTCAAATTCCAAAAAAACAAGTGTTGTATCTTCCATTTATTGAAAAACCAATAAAAAAGGAAGATTTTGATAAGTTGCCTACTTTTAAAGATCGAAAAAACTTAATGTTTATCGGCAACTTTATCCACGAGCCCAATTATCAGACTGTAGTTTTATTGAAAAAGCTTTGGAACGATTTAAGGAAACAGCTTCCAGAAACAGAACTGCATGTGTATGGCGCGTATCCACCACAAAAAGTTTTGCAATTACACAATGAAAAAGAACGATTTATCATAAAAGGGGAATCGGAAGATGTAAATGAAACTATGAGAAATTATAGATTATTAATCGCGCCAATTCCTTTTGGAGCAGGATTAAAAGGAAAGTTTATTGATGGATTTAAAAATGGTCTGCCTAATATAACAACAAAATTTGGTGCAGAAGGAATGGATGTTGAGAGTTGGGGAGGAGTGATCGAAGAAAATGAAGAGGATTTTGTAGATAAAACGGTTCTCTTGTATAATGATGAAGATTTATGGTCGCAATCTCAACGCAATGGAATACATCTGGTTAATCAGTATTTTTCTTTATCGATATGGAACGGTGTTTTAAAAGAAGCTATCGATAATATTTTGGATAATCTTCTTGCACATCGAAGCGATTTGTTTGTGCAGAAAATATTGTGGCAAAACATTTTACAAGCTACAAAATATATGAGTTTGTGGATTGAAGCCAAAAACAAAGAATAGATGAAATAAAAACTTTATAGGATAAAAAAAAGTAGTATATTTGCTGAGATTTATTAGAAAAATAAAAGAATTATTATGAGTCAAAATGGTAAAGACACAAGTGGAAACGCATTAAAATATAGTTTGATACCACTTTTTATAGGAATAGCAGTGATCTTTTTTTTATACCGAGCTTGTGGAAATTCAACTTATGAACCACAACCTAAATCATCAACTACTCCTACTGTAGTAGAAGATAAAGCGTCTTTAGATACATTAAACGATGCGGATTCTTTAGAGGTAAAAGAAGACGATGCAGCATAACCAAAAATCCTGATATATATAGTGTCAGGTTTTTTGTGTTTTTTTTTGTTTCTGATTTTTCGATCTTTTTATATTACAATTACACCTGTCAGTATACTGAAATTGCTCGAATTTTAGATTTTTAAAAAGTATAATTTCATTTTTTTTATAATTCTTGTGATTGTAAATTATTGAAAATCGGAATTATAGAATTTGAATAGAATTTCAGGTAAAAAAAACACAAAAAAATACTGTAAATAACAATTAATTGTTATATTTGCACTCACAAAATCAAGCAAAGATTTAAAAATAAATGCGGAAGTAGCTCAGTTGGTAGAGCGTCAGCCTTCCAAGCTGAATGTCGCGAGTTCGACCCTCGTCTTCCGCTCTTGGAAAATCAAACGAAGATTTAAAAATCGTAAATGCGGAAGTAGCTCAGTTGGTAGAGCGTCAGCCTTCCAAGCTGAATGTCGCGAGTTCGACCCTCGTCTTCCGCTCTTGGAAAATCAAACGAAGATTTAAAAATCGTAAACGCGGAAGTAGCTCAGTTGGTAGAGCGTCAGCCTTCCAAGCTGAATGTCGCGAGTTCGACCCTCGTCTTCCGCTCAATAGCACAACAATCCTTATCGATTTCGATAAGGATTTTTTTATTGAAATAGATTTTTTGTCTTCCAATGGTTGAAATGTAATTTAAATTGAATGGAAGTTGGAGTAGGGTACTTCGTTTGACTTCTACTGTCATTAAAGGAATTTTATATTCAGAAAAAGAATGGATTTTGGTTTTGCTGACATAAATTAACGCTTTTTTATTAAATTCTCATTCCCAAAAGAGTATTTTTGTGATCGATAAGGAAATAATGTCAGGTCAAATCTATGATTTAAAGAATGGAACATTTTTTGATGTTATTCAAGTAATTAAAAACAAAAAAATAATATATGGGATTCTATGTTTTAATGGGAGCTATAATGCTAGCGAGTTGGCTAGTCGGTTGGCAATTAAAAAAGAAGTTTGAGAAATACTCAAAAGTTCATTTGAGTAATGGAATGAGCGGAGCAGAAATTGCTACAAAAATGTTACACGATCATGGTATATACGACGTGAAAGTTATTTCGACACCAGGTCGATTAACCGATCACTACAATCCGATGGACAAGACAGTGAATTTAAGTGAGGCTGTTTACAATCAACGTAATGCTGCTGCTGCTGCTGTGGCGGCTCACGAAGTGGGTCACGCTGTGCAACATGCGACTGCTTACAGCTGGTTGACAATGCGTTCTAAATTAGTGCCAATTGTTAATGTAGCATCTTCTATGGTTACCTGGGTTTTGTTGTTGGGAATTATTATGATGGAAACCTTTCCTCAATTAATGTTGATAGGTATTGTAATGTTTGCTACAACCACATTGTTCTCTGTGGTGACTTTACCTGTGGAATATGATGCAAGTAATCGTGCTTTGAAATGGCTCCAAACTAAAAACATGGTCAACCAAAGAGAATATGCAGGAGCAAAAGATTCACTTAATTGGGCTGCAAGAACTTATTTAGTTGCTGCTTTGTCATCTATTGGTACACTCTTGTATTATGTGATGATTTATATGGGAAGACGAGAATAAGTTTCCTAAAATATTAACTAGAAAACGCCTCTTATGAATATTCAGAAGAGGCGTTTTTTTAATTATAAAACAGCTCTACCGGTTCATAGAAAGAAGTAAAGAAGATGTTTTAAATTTCACTTTTTTTATGTAAATTGCAGAAAAATATTTTTAAATGAAACGTAAAACTTTAATGATCCTGATCGCTGTTGTGGGAATATCAATGCAATCTTGTAATAAAGACAAGGGAATGGAGACAAATGGAGACAAAAATCCATTAGTGGAGGCATGGGAAACTCCCTACGGAGTACCTCCGTTTGAAGAAATTAAATTCGAACATTTTAAACCTGCTTTTGATCAAGCAATAGAAGAGCACAAGAAAGAAATTGATGCAATTACAGAGGTTACCGAGGAAGCAAATTTCGAGAATACAATTGAAGCATTGGAAAATGCAGGTCAGTTGTTGAATCGTGTTTCTACCGTTTTTTTTAATTTAAGAAGTTCGCATACTAATGATGATATGCAAACGTTGGCTCAAGAATTGGCGCCAATGTTGTCTGAACACCGCGATAATATTAGTTTGAACAATAAATTGTTCGAACGTGTGAAAAAGGTTTACAACGACCATGTTATTCAAGCAACCGAACAAATGAGTTTGTCGCAGGAGCAACGTATGTTGTTAGATGAAACTTATAAAAGTTTTGTTCGAAGTGGAGCAAATCTTTCAGATGAAGACAAAGAAAAACTTCGTAACATCAACAAAGAGTTGTCTGTTTTTTCTTTGAAATTTGGTGACAATATGTTAAAAGAAACCAAGTCTTATGAGTTGGTTATAGAGAATGAAAGTGATTTAGCTGGATTGCCAAATGCTTTAGTTGAAACTGCAGCTTCTACAGCAAAAGAGCTTGGAAAAGAAGGAAGATGGGTTTTTACTTTAGATAATGCTTCCGTAATGCCATTTCTTCAGTATGCTGAAAATAGAGAATTAAGAAAAGAGATTTGGAAGGCTTATCAAAACAGAGGAAACCAAGGTAATGCAAACGACAACAAACAAAACGCATTGCAATTGGCTAATCTTCGTTTGGAAAAAGCACTACTTTTAGGTTATCCAAACCATGCTTCTTTTGTTTTAGAAGAATCGATGGCAAAAAATCCGTCCAACGTAAATCGATTATTAAATCAATTATGGACTCCTGCGCTGAAAAAAGCAACCGCTGAAGCAAAAGACATCAAAGAAATGATGGAGAAGGATGGAATAGAAGGGGAAGTTATGCCTTACGATTGGCGATTTTATGCAGAAAAAATTAGAAAAGAGCGCTATGATTTAGACGAACAAGAAATCAAACCTTATTTTAGTTTGGAGAACGTACGTAATGGAATTTTTGACGTAACACAAAAATTGTTTGGTTTGACTTATAAAGAGTTGAAAGACGTGCCTAAATATCATGAAGATGTTACAGTGTGGGAAGTAAACGAGGCAGATGGAACAACCGTTGGGGTTTTGTATATGGATATGCATCCGAGAGCTTCGAAAAATGGAGGAGCTTGGATGACATCATTTAGTAAACAATACATAAAAGATAAAGAGCGAGTTTTACCTGTGATTTCTATTGTATGTAATTTTTCACAACCTACAGCTGATGCGCCTGCTTTATTGACTTTTGATGAAGCTTCGACTTTCTTCCATGAATTTGGTCATGCTTTGCACGGATTGTTGTCTAATGTACATTATAGGAGTCTTGCAGGAACAAGCGTTCCAAGAGATTTTGTTGAATTGCCATCTCAAGTTATGGAAAATTGGGCAGCAGATCCAGAAGTGATTAAAATGTATGCAAAACATTACGAAACAGGTGAAGTAATTCCAGATGCTTTGATTGAAAAAATGAAAGCGGCAGGAACATTTGATCAAGGTTTTGCAACTACTGAATATTTGGCAGCTTCATTTTTAGATATGAGTTTCCATACAATAAACGAGCCCATTACTACCGATTTGACTTCTTTTGAAGAAAATTCTATGAAAACTATCGGTTTGATTGATGAGATTATTCCGCGTTATCGTTCAACTTATTTCTCACACATATTTGCAGGTGGATATTCTTCTGGATATTACAGCTACATTTGGAGCGAAGTTTTGGACTCAGATGCGTTTCAAGCTTTTAAAGAAACATCTTTGTTTGATCAAAAAAACGCAAAATCTTTCCGTGAGAATATTTTAGAAAAAGGAGGAACTGAAGATCCAGCAGAATTGTATAGGAAATTCCGTGGTGCAGATCCAAAAATTGAGCCTCTGCTCAAAAAACGAGGATTGGTAGAGTAAATATTATAAAGAGGAAAACAAATAACGTTTTCCTCTTTGTTTTTATTATTAAAGGGAAAAAGGTTGCTTTTAATAGAGCAGTGTAATTATTTTTAAAATTATTTGATTTAGTACTTTCAGTTTTAAAATAAATCTTTATCTTTGCACCCATTATTAACGAGAGGAGGTGTAAAAATTATGTTGATCATACCAATTAAAGACGGAGAAAATATTGATAGAGCGTTAAAACGTTACAAAAGAAAATTTGACAAAACTGGAACGTTGCGTCAGTTAAGAAGTCGTAAAAACTTTACAAAACCTTCTGTAGCGAAAAGAGCTAAAATGCAAAAAGCACAATATATTCAGCATTTAAAAGATTCAGTTGAAATCTAAATCACTGAAAAATTTTTTAGAATCGCTAATTAAAGTTATCTTTGATTAGCGATTTTTTTATGGAAAATTTTATTGAAAACTACAAAGAGTATTTACTAAAAGAGAAAAAGTTTTCTCTCCATACCGTTCAGGCGTATGTAAGGGATGTAGAGTGTTTTTGGAGTTTTCTTACTGCCGAAGAAGTTGTGTTGCAACAAATCGAGTATCAGCATATAAGAAAATGGATTGTGGTGCTCTCTTCAGACGGAATGACCAATACTACGATCAATCGAAAAATTGCCTCTTTAAAAAGCTACTTTCGCTTTTTATATATAACTCAAACGATACCTATCTACCCTCTGGAAGGGCACAAATCATTGCGAGCAGAAAAAGTTCTACAAGTGCCTTTTTCTGAACAGGAAATGTTGCGAATAGAACGAAGTGATTTTGAAAACGACTTTTACGGTTTGCAGAACTTCGTGATTATATTGCTTTTTTATACTTCGGGTATTCGTAAATCTGAATTAATCGAGTTGGAAATCGATAAAGTTGATGTAGAAAATCAAGTTATAAAAGTACACGGAAAGCGAAATAAAGAGCGGATTGTTCCTTTAATCAATGAAACAAGTGATGTGTTAAAGGATTTTGTGGCGCAGCGAAAAAAACAGCTTGGAGCCGATTCTTGTGAAAAACTTTTTTTGTCAAAAAAAGGAAAAAAAATTAATCAAACGTTTGTTTATAGATTAATTAATGATTATTTTAGACGTGTCACATCAAAGGGGAAAAGAAGTCCGCATGTACTGCGTCATACTTTTGCCACACACATGTTGAATGCTGGTGCCGGCCTTAATACAATTAAGGAAATATTAGGACATGCAAGTTTGTCTTCGACCCAGATTTATACGCACACAAGTTTAGCAGCATTAAAGAAAACGTATGTACAGGCACACCCAAGATTCCGCGATGATGAGAAGGAATAATTTATAAATCTTTTAAATTGTAGTAGTATGAAGGTAAGTATTCAGGCGGTTAACTTTAACGTTGACAAGAAGTTAGTTAATTTTATAAACGATCGTTTAGAAAAATTAGAACAATATTATGATAAGATTGTTGGAATTGATGTATCTTTGCACACAGAAAATACGAGTGACAAAGAAAATAAGTCAGTTGATATATTGGTAAAAATTCCTGGCGATGATTTAATCGTTAAGAAAACGGCAAAATCCTTTGAAGAAGCAACAGATAATGGAGCTGATGTTTTGGAGCGTTTATTGGTTAAACGCAAAGAAAAAGAGAAGGCATATTAATTATTTAAAAAAAAACTTCGAAAAGTTTTTGTATAATTAAATAAGTATATATATTTGCAGTCCGTTAGAAATAGCGGACTTTTTAAATTGCCTCTGTAGCTCAGTTGGCTAGAGCAGCTGATTTGTAATCAGCAGGTCGTGGGTTCGAGTCCCTCCAGAGGCTCGCAATTTAAAAAGAAACAAAGAAGGTTAGGGAAGATACTCAAGCGGCCAACGAGGACGGACTGTAAATCCGTTGGGAAACCTTCGCAGGTTCGAATCCTGCTCTTCCCACAAACTTAAGTCACCAAGTGGTTTAAGTAAAATTTACGACTCGCCGGCGTAGCTCAGGGGTAGAGTGCTTCCTTGGTAAGGAAGAGGTCACGGGTTCAAATCCCGTCGCTGGCTCAAGTGGAGCAAATTAAATAGAGAACACTAATTATATAACTAAGATTAAATTATTAAATCATGGCAAAAGAAACTTTTGATCGTTCAAAGCCGCACTTAAATATCGGTACTATTGGACACGTAGATCACGGTAAAACTACCACTACAGCAGCTATTACTAAAGTGTTAGCTGACGCAGGTTTTTCTGAAGTTCGTTCGTTCGATTCAATCGACAATGCTCCGGAAGAAAAAGAACGTGGTATTACTATTAACACTTCTCACGTAGAATATCAAACAGCTAACCGTCACTATGCGCACGTTGACTGTCCAGGTCACGCGGATTACGTGAAAAACATGGTTACTGGTGCTGCTCAGATGGACGGCGCTATCTTGGTAGTTGCTGCTACTGATGGTCCAATGCCTCAAACTCGTGAGCACATCCTTTTAGGACGTCAGGTAGGTATTCCTCGTATCGTTGTTTTCTTAAACAAAGTTGATATGGTTGACGACGAAGAGTTGTTAGAGTTAGTAGAGATGGAAGTTCGTGACTTATTATCATTCTATGAATATGATGGTGATAACGGACCTGTTGTTAAAGGTTCTGCTTTAGGAGCTTTGAATGGTGAGCAAAAATGGGTAGACAGTGTAATGGAATTGATGGCAGCTGTTGACGAGTGGATTGAAGAGCCAGTTCGTGATAACGAAAAGCCTTTCTTGATGCCTGTTGAAGACGTATTTACTATTACAGGTCGTGGTACTGTTGCTACAGGACGTATCGAAACTGGTATTGCTAATACTGGAGATCCAGTTGAAATCATCGGTATGGGAGCTGAGAAATTGACATCTACTATTACAGGGGTGGAAATGTTCCGTAAGATTCTTGACCGTGGAGAAGCTGGAGATAACGTAGGTCTATTGTTACGTGGTATTGAGAAAACTGATATCCGTAGAGGTATGGTTATCTGTAAACCAGGTTCAGTAAAACCACACGCTAAATTTAAAGCAGAGGTTTATATCTTGAAAAAAGAAGAAGGTGGACGTCATACTCCATTCCATAATAACTACCGTCCTCAGTTCTACGTTCGTACTACAGACGTAACTGGTACAATTTCTTTACCAGAAGGAACTGAAATGGTAATGCCTGGAGATAACTTAACAATTACAGTTGAATTGTTGAGCCCAATCGCATTGTCAGTAGGTTTACGTTTCGCTATCCGCGAAGGTGGACGTACAGTTGGTGCTGGTCAGGTAACTGAAATTTTGGACTAATAATAGTTTAAATTAATAATTAAAAGTTGGTAGTTTTAACTGCCAACTTTTTAACAAACGGGTGTAGTTCAAGGGTAGAATAGCGGTCTCCAAAACCGTTGATGGGGGTTCGAATCCCTCCACCCGTGCAAAATAAGATCTTATGACTAAAGTATTTAATTACATAACTGAAGCTTTTACAGAGTTGAAGTCCAATGTTACTTGGACATCTTGGGAAGAAGTGCAGCGATATACAATTATCGTTACTATCTTTACAGTGGTGTTTTCGTTGGTAACTTGGGGCGTTGATACTGTTTTTGCTAAAGCTATTACAGGCTTTTTTAACATTTTACATTCTTAAAAATAGACTACAAAGATGGCGGAAAATAGCATTAAAAAATGGTATGTGGTTAGAGCGGTTAGTGGTCAAGAGAATAAAGTTAAAAGTTATATAGAAACCGAAATTGCTCGTTTAGGTATGGAAGATTACTTGTCTCAAGTTTTAGTTCCTACTGAAAAAAGAGTTACTCAAAAAGACGGTAAGAAAATAACAAAAGAACACGTTTATTTTCCGGGTTACATAATGATAGAAGCGAACCTTACGGGAGAATTACCTCATATCATCAAATCAATTTCTGGAGTGATCGGCTTTTTAGGCGAAACAAGAGGAGGAGATCCTGTACCGTTGAGACAATCTGAAGTAAATCGCTTACTAGGAAAAGTCGATGAACTTGCTGTTTCTGTTGAAAGAGGTAAGATGAACTTCGAAGAAGGAGAAACTATAAAAGTTATCGACGGACCTTTCAACGGATTCAATGGTACTGTTGAAAAGGTAAACGAAGACAAGGGCAAATTAGAGGTAATGGTGAAGATATTTGGCCGAAGAACACCTTTAGAGCTCAGTTTCACACAAGTTGAAAAAATATAATTGTTACATATTCACATCAATCGCTTCCAATTGAAAGATGTGCTAAATTTTTTTAAAAATGGCAAAAGAAATTAGTAAAGTAGTTAAACTACAAGTTAAGGGAGGTGCTGCGAACCCATCGCCACCGGTTGGACCTGCTTTGGGGGCTGCTGGAGTAAACATTATGGAGTTCTGTAAGCAATTTAATGCTAGAACACAGGACAAACCAGGAAAAGTTTTACCAGTACAGATTACAGTTTACAAAGACAAATCTTTTGATTTTGTTGTTAAAACTCCACCTGCTGCAATTCAATTATTAGAAGCATCAAAAGCAAAAAAAGGTTCTGGTGAACCAAACCGTAAAAAAGTTGCTTCTGTAACATGGGATCAAGTAAGAGCAATTGCCGAAGATAAAATGGCAGATTTAAACGCTTTTACTGTAGAGAAGGCAATGTCTATGGTTGCTGGTACTGCTCGTTCTATGGGAATTTCAGTAACAGGAGACGCTCCTTTTTAATTTTTTAAAGTAAGAAGAAATGGCAAAATTAACAAAAAAGCAAAAAGAGGTTACATCAAAAATTGACAAGAGTAAATTATATTCTTTAAAAGATGCTTCTGCATTGGTAAAAGAAGTTGCTACTGCAAAATTTGATGAGTCAGTTGATATTGCTGTGCGTTTAGGAGTAGATCCACGTAAAGCAAATCAAATGGTTCGTGGGGTTGTAACATTACCACACGGAACAGGTAAAGATGTAAAAGTATTGGCGTTAGTTACTCCAGACAAAGAAGAGGAAGCTAAAGCTGCTGGTGCTGACCACGTTGGTTTAGACGAATACCTTCAAAAAATTAAAGATGGTTGGACTGATATCGACGTAATTATTACGATGCCAGCTGTTATGGGTAAATTAGGTCCATTAGGTCGTGTTTTAGGACCTAGAGGTTTAATGCCTAACCCAAAAACAGGTACGGTTACTATGGATGTTGCAAAAGCAGTTCAAGAAGTAAAAGCAGGTAAAATCGATTTTAAAGTTGATAAAACTGGTATTGTACACGCTTCGATAGGTAAGGCTTCTTTCGATGCTGAGAAAATTGCTGACAACGCATCTGAATTAATCCAAACATTAATCAAATTAAAACCAACTGCGGCAAAAGGTACTTATATTAAATCTATTTACATATCAAGTACAATGAGTCCTGCTATTGCTTTAGATCCAAAAGCAGTATAATTGGTAGTTAAAATTATTTAGTATGACTAGAGAAGAAAAATCAATCGCGATTCAAGATTTAACTGCACAGTTAGCTGATTCTAAAGTTGTTTATGTGGCAGATATTTCTGGATTAAACGCTTCAACTACTTCTGACTTAAGAAGAGCTTGTTTCAAAGCAGGTATCAAATTAGAAGTTGTAAAGAATACTTTGCTTGGAAAAGCAATGGAAGTTTCAGAAAACGAGTATGGTGATCTACCGTCAATTTTGAAGGGAAATAGTGCGATTATGATTGCTGAAGTAGCAAATGCTCCTGCAAAAATAATTAAAGATTTCCGCAAAAAAGGAGACAAACCTCTTTTGAAAGGTGCGTACATTAACGAGGATATCTATATAGGTGACGAACAATTAGATGCTTTAGTAGCAATTAAATCTAAAGAAGAAGTTATCGGAGATATCATCGGATTATTACAATCTCCTGCTCAAAGAGTTATTTCAGCTCTTAAAAATCAATTTAAAGACGAAGAAGCTGCTGAGTAAGACAGCGTCTTTAATGTTCAATTGAACGCACAATTAATAAATTATATTTTTACAAAATCAAATTAAAAGATAGAAAAATGGCAGATTTGAAACAATTCGCAGAACAATTAGTTAATTTAACAGTAAAAGAAGTAAACGAATTAGCTACAATATTAAAAGATGAATACGGAATTGAACCAGCTGCAGCTGCAGTTGTAGTAGCTGGTGGTGCTGGTGACGGTGCTGCTGCTGAAGAGCAAACTGAATTCACAGTAGTATTGAAAGAAGCTGGAGCTTCTAAACTAGCTGTTGTGAAAGCTGTTAAGGAATTAACAGGTGTAGGTCTTAAAGAAGCTAAAGATGTAGTAGATTCTGCTCCATCTAACATTAAAGAAGGTGTTTCTAAAGATGAAGCTGAAGGATTGAAAAAAGCATTAGAAGAAGCTGGTGCTGTAGTTGAGTTGAAATAAGCTCAAATATTATAAGTTTTTCGGTTTAGGCCTTGGGAAATACATCCCAACGGCCTAAACCATTTTGCGTATAAAGACGTTTTTACGCAATCGTTATTTTTATTTTATAATCAAAAATTTTGTCCATTGATGATTACAAATCATACTGAAAGATTAAATTTTGCCTCTACTAAAAACATACCTGCTTATCCAGATTTTCTAGATATACAGGTTAAATCGTTTAAAGATTTTTTTCAATTAGAAACAAAATCTGAAGAAAGAGGTAACGAAGGTTTGTACAAAACCTTCATGGAAAATTTCCCAATTACGGATACTCGTAATCAGTTCGTTCTGGAGTTTTTAGATTATTTTGTTGACCCTCCACGCTATTCTATTGAAGAGTGTATTGATAGAGGTTTAACTTATAGTGTTCCGCTTAAAGCGCGTTTGAAACTCTATTGTACAGATCCTGAGCACGAAGACTTTGAAACCATAGTACAAGATGTGTATTTAGGTACAATACCGTATATGACCCCAAGTGGAACTTTTGTAATCAACGGTGCCGAGCGTGTTGTTGTTTCACAATTGCATCGTTCACCTGGTGTGTTCTTTGGACAGTCTTTCCATGCCAACGGGACAAAATTATACTCTGCACGTATCATTCCGTTTAAAGGTTCATGGATTGAATTCGCTACAGATATTAACAGTGTAATGTATGCTTACATCGATCGTAAGAAAAAATTGCCTGTTACAACTTTATTCCGCGCCATAGGTTTCGAAAGAGATAAAGATATTCTTGAAATTTTTGATCTTGCTGAAGAAGTAAAAGTTTCTAAAACTGGATTAAGAAGATACCTTGGACGTCGTTTAGCTGCTCGTGTTTTAAATATATGGCACGAAGACTTTGTTGATGAAGATACCGGAGAGGTGGTTACTATCCCTCGTACCGAAATCATTTTAGATCGTGACATTGTGTTGGACAAAGATAATATCGAAGATATTTTAAATGCCGACGTTAAGACGATTTTATTACACAAAGAAGACAGCAATCAATCGGATTATTCGATTATTCACAATACACTTCAAAAAGACCCGACAAACTCGGAAAAAGAAGCTGTTGAATACATCTACCGTCAATTAAGAAATGCATTGCCTCCAGATGAAGAAACTGCTCGAGGTATCATAGATAAATTATTCTTTTCTGACCAACGTTACAATTTAGGAGATGTAGGTCGTTATAGAATGAACAAAAAGTTAGGCTTGGATACTCCAATGGAGAAACAAGTTTTAACAAAAGAAGATATTATTACAATTGTGAAATATCTTATCGAATTGATCAACTCTAAAGCAGAGATTGATGATATCGATCACTTGTCAAACAGACGTGTACGTACAGTTGGTGAGCAATTATCGGCACAATTTGGTGTGGGATTAGCTCGTATGTCTCGTACTATTCGCGAACGTATGAACGTTCGTGATAATGAGGTGTTTACACCAATTGATTTGATCAACGCTAAAACTTTATCGTCTGTTATTAACTCGTTCTTCGGAACAAACCAGTTATCTCAGTTCATGGATCAAACCAATCCATTAGCAGAGATTACACACAAACGTCGTTTGTCTGCTTTAGGGCCAGGAGGTCTTTCAAGAGAAAGAGCTGGTTTCGAGGTGCGAGACGTTCACTATACTCATTATGGACGTTTGTGTCCGATTGAAACTCCAGAGGGACCAAACATTGGTTTGATTTCTTCTTTGGCTGTTTATGCAAAAGTAAACAGTATGGGATTCATCGAAACACCTTATCGTAAAATTAAAGACGGAGCACTCCAAATTCATGAAGAACCTGTGTATTTATCTGCAGAGGAAGAAGAAGAAAAATTGATTGCTCAGGCTACAGTTAACGTTGCAGAAGACGGAAGAATCGAAGACGAACGTGTAGTTGCAAAACAAGATGCGGATTTCCCTGTAGTTGAACCTACTGAATTAAATTACGCCGATGTTGCTCCAAACCAAATTGCATCTATTTCAGCTTCGTTGATTCCATTTTTGGAACATGACGATGCTAACCGTGCTTTGATGGGATCGAACATGATGCGTCAGGCTGTACCTTTGGTTCGTCCAGAGTCGCCTATCGTTGGAACTGGTCTTGAAAAACAAGTAGCTACCGATTCCCGTGTGTTGATCAACGCTGAAGGAGACGGTGAGGTTATTTATGTAGACGCCCAAAAGGTAATCATAAAATACGATCGTACTGATGAAGACCGTTTGGTTAGTTTCGAACCAGACGAAAAGTCATACAACTTGATTAAATTCCGTAAAACCAACCAAAGTACTTCTATCAACTTAAAGCCAATTGTGCGCAAAGGAGACAGAGTAGTTAAAGGGCAAGTTTTATGTGAAGGATATGCTACTCAAAATGGTGAATTAGCTTTAGGAAGAAACCTTCAAGTTGCATTTATGCCTTGGAAGGGTTACAACTTTGAGGATGCAATTGTGATATCTGAAAGCGTGGTACGCGAAGATATTTTTACTTCGATTCATATTGATGATTACACATTAGAAGTTCGTGATACAAAATTAGGTTCTGAAGAGTTGACTAACGACATACCTAACGTTTCAGAAGAAGCTACAAAAGATTTGGATGAACATGGTATGATTCGTATCGGTGCAGAAGTGAAACCAGGAGATATCCTTATTGGTAAGATTACTCCAAAAGGGGAATCTGATCCTACACCAGAAGAAAAACTATTAAGAGCTATTTTTGGTGATAAAGCAGGAGATGTAAAAGATGCTTCGTTAAAAGCATCACCATCATTAAATGGTGTTGTTTTAGATAAGAAACTATTTGCTCGTGCAATTAAAGATAAACGTAAACGTTCGCAAGATAAAGAAGATATTGCTCTTTTGGAAGCTCAATTCGAAGCGAAATTCGCTGATTTGAAAACACGTTTAATCGAAAAATTATTCCAATTAGTAAACGGAAAAACCTCTCAAGGTGTTCGCAATGATTTAGGAGAAGAAGTATTACCAAAAGGTAAGAAATTCACCTTAAAAATGTTGAACGCAGTTGAAGAGTTTACACACTTAACAAGAGGTCAGTGGACTACAGATGAGCATACGAATAAATTGGTTACAGATTTGATTCATAATTATAAAATCAAATTAAATGACCTGCAAGGAGTGTTGCGTCGCGAGAAGTTTGTTATCTCTGTTGGGGATGAATTACCTTCAGGTATTCTAAAACTAGCAAAGGTATATATTGCTAAGAAACGTAAATTACGTGTGGGTGATAAAATGGCAGGACGTCACGGAAATAAAGGTATTGTTGCTAAAATCGTACGCGATGAGGACATGCCATTTTTGGAAGACGGAACACCTGTTGATATCGTGTTGAACCCACTAGGTGTACCTTCTCGTATGAACATCGGTCAGATTTATGAAACGGTGTTAGGATGGGCTGGAAAAAAATTAGGAAAGAAATTTGCTACTCCAATTTTTGACGGTGCTACTTTGGATCAAATTAACGAATTGACAGACGAAGCTGGAATACCAAGATTTGGACATACTTATCTATACGATGGAGGAACAGGAGAACGATTTGACCAAAAAGCGACTGTAGGTGTAATCTACATGTTGAAACTAGGTCACATGGTTGATGATAAAATGCACTCACGTTCTATCGGACCTTATTCATTAATTACGCAACAACCATTAGGAGGTAAAGCATTGTTTGGAGGTCAGCGTTTTGGAGAGATGGAAGTGTGGGCATTAGAAGCCTATGGTGCATCTTCAACCTTACGCGAGATATTGACTGTGAAGTCAGACGACGTTATTGGTAGAGCCAAAACTTACGAAGCTATTGTTAAAGGCGAGCCGATGCCGGAACCAGGAATCCCGGAATCTTTCAATGTATTATTACATGAATTGAAAGGACTTGCGTTAGACATCAGATTAGAAGAATAATATCGTTTTGAAAAGATGGTGTTCCAAAACACCATCTTTCAAACAAATCTTTAAAAGTAAAGGGTTGAAAATGAGACAAAATAAAGATAAAAATACCGTAAAAAGATTTAATAAAATCTCTATCGGATTGGCATCTCCTGAAGCGATTTTAGCCGAATCAAGAGGAGAAGTTTTAAAACCTGAAACCATTAACTATCGTACGCACAAACCAGAGCGCGATGGGCTTTTCTGTGAGCGAATTTTTGGTCCTGTAAAGGATTATGAGTGTGCTTGTGGAAAATATAAAAGAATACGTTATAAAGGTATTGTCTGCGACCGCTGTGGGGTAGAAGTTACTGAGAAGAAAGTTCGTCGCGACAGAGTAGGACACATTAATCTTGTGGTTCCAATTGCTCATATTTGGTATTTCCGCTCACTACCTAACAAAATGGGTTATGTATTGGGATTACCTTCAAAAAAATTGGATGAAATTATCTACTACGAAAAATATGTAGTTATTCAACCAGGTATTGCAAAAGGACCAGAAGGCGAAGTGATCAATAAATTGGATTTCTTAACAGAAGGTGAGTACCTTGATATCTTGGATTCGCTTCCAATGGAAAACCAATATCTTGAAGATTCAGATCCTAATAAATTCATCGCTAAAATGGGTGCTGAATGTATTATGGATTTATTGCAACGTACCGATTTAGATGCTTTATCTTATCAATTACGTCACGCTGCAAACAATGAAACTTCTAAACAAAGAAAAACAGAAGCTTTAAAAAGATTACAAGTTGTTGAAGCATTTCGTGAATCTAACTTGAACAGAGAAAATCGTCCTGAATGGATGATTTTAAAAGTGATTCCTGTAATTCCACCTGAATTGCGTCCTTTGGTGCCATTAGATGGTGGACGTTTTGCAACTTCGGATTTGAACGACTTGTATCGTAGAGTAATTATTCGTAACAACCGTTTGAAGCGATTATTGGAAATCAAGGCGCCTGAAGTAATTTTGCGTAATGAAAAACGTATGCTACAAGAAGCAGTAGATTCATTATTCGATAATACTCGTAAGGCAACAGCAGTAAAAACTGAATCTCAGCGTCCGTTAAAATCATTATCTGACTCATTGAAAGGTAAACAAGGTCGTTTCCGTCAAAACTTGTTAGGTAAACGTGTGGATTATTCTGCTCGTTCAGTAATTGTCGTTGGACCTGAATTGAAATTATATGAATGTGGTCTTCCTAAAGATATGGCTGCAGAGCTTTACAAACCGTTTGTTATCAGAAAGCTGATTGAGCGTGGTATTGTAAAAACTGTAAAGTCAGCTAAAAAGATCATAGACAAGAAAGAACCAGTAGTTTGGGATATTCTGGAAAACGTTATTAAAGGACATCCAGTATTATTGAACCGTGCGCCTACCTTGCACCGTTTGGGAATTCAAGCGTTTCAACCTAAGTTGATCGAAGGTAAAGCAATCCGTTTACACCCGTTGGTGTGTACAGCCTTTAACGCCGACTTTGACGGTGACCAGATGGCAGTGCATTTACCTTTGGGACCAGAAGCAATATTGGAATCTCAATTGTTGATGTTAGCATCTCACAATATTCTGAACCCTGCCAACGGAGCGCCTATTACAGTTCCGTCTCAAGACATGGTTTTAGGATTGTATTACATGACTAAAATTAGAAAATCAACACCTGAGTCTATCGTAAAAGGAGAAGGTTTGACTTTCTACTCTGCTGAAGAGGTAAATATTGCAATTAACGAAGGTCGTTTGAACTTGAATGCTGAAGTTAAAATTCGAGTACAAGATTTGAACGAAAACGGTGAGTTGGTTTATAAAATTATCCAAACTTCTGCAGGTAGAGTCTTGTTTAACGAAGTAGTTCCTAAACAAGCAGGTTTCATCAACGAAGTGTTGACTAAAAAGTCTTTGAGAGATATTATTGGTAAAGTATTAAGTGTAACCGATGTACCAACGACTGCTAAATTCCTTGACGATATGAAAGACATGGGATATAGCTACGCTTTCAGAGGTGGATTGTCGTTCTCATTGGGTGATATTAAAATACCAGACCAAAAACAAGCCATGATTGATGATGCAAACGAGCAAGTTGAAGGGATTACCATGAACTATAACATGGGATTGATTACCAACAACGAGCGTTACAACCAAGTAATTGACGTTTGGACATCTACCAATGCTTTGTTGACAGAATTAGCAATGAAAAACATTCGCGAAGACGAACAAGGATTTAACTCTGTTTACATGATGTTGGATTCTGGAGCTCGTGGATCTAAAGAGCAGATTCGTCAGTTGACTGGTATGCGTGGATTGATGGCAAAACCTAAAAAGACATCAGCAGCTGGTGGAGATATTATCGAAAACCCGATTTTGTCCAACTTTAAGGAAGGACTTTCGATCTTGGAATACTTTATTTCTACTCACGGTGCTCGTAAAGGACTTGCCGATACCGCGTTAAAAACTGCCGATGCAGGTTATTTAACACGTCGTTTACATGATGTGGCTCAAGATGTAATCATTAATCTTGAAGACTGTGGTACCTTGAGAGGAATTGAATTCGAACCGTTGAAGAAAAACGAAGAAATTGTTGAAACTCTTGGAGAACGCGTATTAGGTCGTATCGTAGTTGAGGATGTGATAAATCCATTGACTAACGAGGTGATTGTAAAAGCTGGTGAAATGATCACAGAAGCATCAGCAGAAAAAATTAACGCATCGCCACTTGAAAAAATTGAAGTACGCTCTGCTTTAACTTGTGAAGCTGAATCTGGGATTTGTACTAAATGTTACGGACGTAATCTAGCTTCAAATCGCATGGCACAATTGGGAGAGGCTGTTGGTGTTATCGCAGCTCAATCAATTGGTGAGCCAGGTACTCAGTTAACGTTAAGAACTTTCCACGTTGGTGGTACAGCAGGAAATATCTCTGAAGTATCTACAATCGTTACTAAATTCAAAGGAAGACTTGAAATCGAAGATTTGAAAGTAGTAAAAGGAGAAGATGCAGAAGGAAATCAAATTGATATTGTAGTTTCTCGTTCTACTGAATTGAAATTGGTTGATTTGAATACAGGTATCGTTTTAAATACTCATTACATTCCTTACGGTTCAACAATTTTTGTGAAAGATCAAGACATTGTTGAAGAAGGAACTGTTATTTGTAAATGGGACCCTTATAACGGTGTAATTGTATCAGAGTTTACAGGAAAAGTTGCTTATGAAGATATTGAACAAAACCAAACATTTATGGTTGAGATCGATGAGCAAACTGGTTTCCAAGAAAAAGTAATTACAGAGTCAAGAAATAAAAAATTAATTCCTACTTTGAAAATTTATGACAAAGATGGAGAATTGATTCGTTCTTATAACTTACCAGTTGGTGCCCACTTAATGGTGGACGATGGTGAGAAAATTAAAGCAGGAAAAGTATTGGTGAAAATCCCTCGTAAATCTTCTAAAACAGGAGATATCACAGGAGGTTTACCAAGAATTACTGAGTTGTTAGAAGCACGTAATCCTTCTAATCCTGCTGTAGTTTCTGAAATCGACGGTGTAGTTTCTTTCGGGAAAATTAAAAGAGGTAACCGCGAGATCATCGTGACACCAAGAACCGGAGATGAACGCAAGTATTTGGTGAAATTGTCTAATCAGATTTTGGTACAAGAAAACGACTATGTAAAAGCAGGAGTTGCCCTTTCTGACGGTGCGATCACACCAGAAGATATCCTTAGAATTCAAGGACCTTCAGCTGTTCAGCAATATTTGGTGAATGAAATTCAAGAAGTTTATCGACTGCAAGGGGTGAAAATCTCTGATAAGCACTTTGAAGTTGTTATTCGACAAATGATGCGTAAAGTTCAAATTCAAGATCCAGGGGATACTTTATTCTTAGAAGATCAAATGGTTCATAAAGAAGATTTTATACGTGAAAATGACCGTTTGTTTGGAATGAAAGTAGTAGAAGATGCTGGTGATTCTGATAATTTAAAAGAGGGACAGATTGTTTCTATGCGCGAGTTAAGAGACGAAAACTCTCTTTTAAGAAGAGAAGATAAAAATTTAGTAGTAGCACGTGATATTATTACAGCAACAGCTACTCCGGTACTTCAGGGTATTACACGAGCATCATTACAAACGAAGTCTTTCTTCTCTGCAGCGTCTTTCCAAGAAACAACCAAAGTGTTGAACGAGGCAGCAGTTGCTGGAAAAGTAGATGGACTTGTTGGATTGAAAGAAAACGTAATCGTTGGTCATAAAATCCCAGCCGGAACCGGTATGAGACAATACAATGATATTGTTGTAAGTTTCAAGGGAGCCGATGAGCAAATAGAAGAAACGGATTTGAATTTCTAGTATTTATGAGTGATAATGTGAAAGAAATTAACATTGAATTGGATGCGGAAACAGCACAAGGTACTTATTCTAATTTAGTGATTGTTAATCATTCAGCAACTGAGTTTGTAGTAGATTTTGTGAATGTAATGCCAGGAATAGAGCGCGCAAAGGTATGTTCTAGAATTATCCTTGCACCAGAGCATGCCAAAAGAATGCTGCACGCATTACAAGATAATATTAGAAAATACGAAGAACAGTTTGTTAGAAATGAAACTGAACCGCACGAACATCCTATCAGCTTTGTGCCTAAAGGAGAAGCGTAAAAAAATAAAAACCACCGAAAGGTGGTTTTTTTTATACCTAATAATCAATAAAATGACTGTTTTACTTAAAAGTGGAATGTTAAATCTTAAAAAAAAACTAAATTAAACTTAAATAAATGGAAATTTTTTTTTAAGTTTATCGACTGAATGACTAATTTTAAATTTAGTAGAATTATGGAGAAAAATACACAATATCTTCTTAAGTATTCTTCTTTTCCAAAAAAGGCAAGAGGGCTACTTTTGATGTTATTTGGCCTGTTTAGAGTTTCTTACGATAGAAACGAACGGCCTATTAAGAAAGGTGGAAGTATATTTAATAGTTTGCACTTTATGCTAGTATTGAGTTTGATGGCTTTTTCTGTTATCCAGGTTTCGGCGCAGACTACTATTAGCTCAAATCTTGTTGGTTCAACAAGTACAGGATCAGGTGGTAATGGTATTACCTTTGCAGTTGAAAATACGAATCCTGGTGCTCAGTTGCTTACTGATGTTGGTCTTTATTTAATATCTGGTACTCATAGTAATCATGTATTTGAACTTTGGGTATCTACAACTTCACTTAGTGGAGCTCAACCAGCGTCTTATCCTTCTGCTGGTTGGACTATGGTGGCTACAGTTACAACTGGAGCAATTACAACTACAGCTATACAGCCTTTATTTACCGGGTTAACACATATTATCCCTGGTGGAGCTACGCAAAGGTTCGCAGTAGTAAACAACAATATTGGTCCTAGGTATGCTAGTTCGGGAGCAAATATATTTACTGGTGGAGGTGTAAACTTATTGCTAGGTAATTATGCTATTTCAGGTCAAAGCGTTGGTTATGCGGCTACAATCGCAAATCGTTATTTCGCAGGTTCTATTACTTTTATGCCAGCTGATCCATGTGTTGGACAAGTAAATGCTGGTGTAGCTGCGGCCTCAGTTACAAATGCTTGTTCGAGTGTACCGTTTAATCTGTCACTTGTCGGCGCTACTATAGCAACAGGTATTACTTACCAATGGCAGAGTTCTCCTGCAGGGGCCAATACTTTTACTGATATCCCTCTCGCAACAAGCATGATGCACACTGTAAATAGTCAAACAGTTCCAACGGATTATCGCTGTATTATGGTTTGTACAAATAGCAATAGTACTGCGACTTCTACAGTTGTATCAGTTGGTCAAAATCCATTGACCCAATGTTATTGTATCCCTACGTATAGCTATGCTTGTAGTAATTATAGTGAAAACGTCAACAGTTTCATTTTTACTGGAGAAGGTACGTCTGTAATCAACGATTTGAATACAGGTTGTACGACAGGGAACTATCAAGACAGAACCTCTGTGTTTGCTCCAGTGGATGTATTGCAAGATGGAATTTATAATGTACAATTTAACACTAACTATGGCTCTGGAACATTTGTTTGGGCAAGTCTTTGGATCGATTTTGACGACAACGGTATTTTTGATTCTTCCGAACAATTGATAACCAATATGCCTATGGTAACCGCTCCTGCTCTTGTTAGTGCAAATATTACGATTCCGGATACGGCTTCACCTGGAGTTCATAGAATGCGTATTCGAGCAAATTATAATGCTGCTGTTGATGCTTGTTCTAATGGTAGTTGGGGAGAGACTCATGATTATGAAGTTAATGTAATTCCAATTACATGTTTTAGACCATTAGATGTTGAAACTATCGATGTAGGCAAGAATTATGTTGAAGTTCTTGTGACACCTAATAGTAAAAATCCTACTAATGTTTCCTATGCTTACGAAGTTCGCGATTCGGGTGCTCCAGGCAGCGGACCAGCAGGTCTTATAGCTTCAGGAATATCAACTACGAATCCATTTACGATTACTGGATTACAGCCGACAAGTAAATATTCTTTATATGTGAGAGTAATTTGTTCACCAACAGATAATAGTGGTTGGACATTGCCTGTCGATATTGTTACAATGTGTAACTATCCAGAGCTTATTGCAGCTCCTAGTGTAACCGTTTGTGGAGCACAAAGAGTAGATTTAACAGCTATCTATGATTCTGGGACCGTTTATTGGTACGATGCACCAGAGGATGGGAACTTATTACATACTGGGGCAATTTTTAAAACTCCTTATTTAGCTGAAAATACCACAACAAGTTATTGGACAATTGCAGGTGATGAGCCAGTTTCTGATGAGATTCAGGTTGGTGATGGTGCGTCTACTGGTATATCTACTGGAACCTTCTTGTATCACGGGTGGGGCGGATATAAACATCAATATATCTTTACAGCTCAAGAACTTACTAACGCAGGATTGCAGGCAGGTAATATTACAGCGCTACAATACGAAGTTGTAACTACAGGTATTGCAAATAGAAATAATTTCAGTATTGCACTTGGTACAACAGCACAAACGGGAGCAACAGCTGTGCATATAGATAATAGCTTACTGACTCAGGTTTATTCTACTCCAGCCGAGAACTTTATTGTTGGAGCTCATACAATAACTCTCGATACTCCGTACTATTGGGATGGAATGAGTAATTTAGTGGTTCAGACAAACTGGAGTAATCAAAATTATGGAAGTACAAGTGGTGCCTTAAAGTATCATACTACTTCTCCAAATATGACAACGTATACTTACGCGGATAGTCGTACTGCAGCAGAGATTTTAGCAACTAATACAGGTAACGTAAACGGAAGTGGAGGTACTTCTACAACAAATGTACGTCCAAATACAGTTTTCTTTATCGAAGTTGGTTGTAATTCAAAACCTGTTGAAGTTACAGTAACTGTTCTTCCAAAACCAGAGTTTGAATTGTCTGCCAATCAAGTGACATCTTGTGAGGGTTCTGCATCAGAATTGGTTACTATTACTTCGAATTTAGGTGGTTATGATACATTTGTATGGACACCTTCTA
>Ga0265293_10000941_pt1 | contig 66654 bp, 65 predicted proteins | sample Munlanlewell138R_FD_192505 | JGI IMG/M metagenome (GOLD analysis project Ga0265293, IMG submission 192505) | Leachate microbial communities from a municipal landfill in Southern Ontario, Canada - Leachate well 138R | ecosystem: Engineered > Solid waste > Landfill > Unclassified | place: Canada... | reverse complement strand
AACGTTATTCATATTTATCACCTACTTCTTTCCGGCTTGGTGAACGCGTAAAATTGTCTTTGATTTTTTCATTATGTCGGTTAGTTCAATGTTACTTGGACAGACATAACTACAAAGACCACAGTCCACACAGCGTAATGTATCAAGTTTTTCAAGACGGACATAGTCGCGGGCTTCAAAAGCACGCATAATTTCCACTGGTTGTAAACCAGCCGGACAATTAGCAGTACATTTACCGCACCGTAAACACGGAATCGTTCTTAAATGCACTTTTTCTAAAAGCGTTAAGCCGCCGTGATTTGTCTGTAAGGCAAAATCAGCGTTCCGCGCCGGGTTACTTGTCATTGGTCCGCCCGGTATAAGATTAAACTCTTTTTCTTTATTAATGTCAAACTCATTTAAGACGACACTTGCAAGCGTGCCAACCGGTACAAGTACGTTAGTTGGATTAGTGACAACATTACCACTTACCGTAATAAGCCGCTTTGTAATAACTTTACCTTCCACTAACGCTTCATAAACCGCTAATGCCGTTGTACTATTGTTAACGACAATGCCAACTTCACTTGGTAACCGGTCATAACGTTTTTTAAAGATTTCGTAAATGAGTGTCGTTTCCCACCCCATTGGATAACGGTCAGGTACTTCAACGACTTTCACATCCGCATAATCTTTACTTGCTTCAATTAAAGCGTCACGCGCTGCTTCTTTTTTAACTTTAATAGCAATAACGACTTCATTTGCCGCCGCGGCTTTTTGTAAATAACGCGCTCCTTCGACAATTTTCATCGCATTTTGCTTACTAACCGTGTAATCCGTCGTTAAATATGGTTCACATTCAACGGCGTTAATTAAAATGCTATTAATGCCTTGAACATTATTATATTTAATCCATGTAGGAAAACCAGCCCCACCAAGACCGACAATACCCGCTTCTTTAATAGCTTCGACAATATGTTCACGCGGATCACTGAGCTCAACTTTATCAAGTGGTGCTTCTTCTTCCATTTTAAAATCGTTTTCGATAACGATATGATCACAAGGTCGCCCAGTATTAATATTTATCCGTTTTTCAATCGCACTTACGGTTCCGGAGACACTGCTAAAAAGCGGAACACTAAATTGCTGTCTAAAAGCAATACGCGTTCCTACCTTTACTTTATCTCCCACTTTCACCAGTGGATCACAGACGGCATTATTGCCGGCTACTAACGGAAAATATACAAATGGTACCTTCTTGATGTCTAGCACAAATGATTCACGTGCTAAACTTTCTTTTTTATGGGCGGGGATACGCCGCCTACCAATTGTTGAAAATAATTTCATCACTATTTCCCTCCATTGCGCTTATTATACATGCGCGCAAGGAGCGTTGTAAAGCAAATCGGTAAAAGATTATCTTAAAATAATGATTGCGATAAAGGGGCGTAAAATGTTATTTAACCCGGGTCAATTTTTTAAAAATACCGACTGTTTTGTCGCCGACGTCATAACGGAACTTAAAATCGAACAAACGGGACTTATGTAAAACGGCTTTTTGGTGTGAAAAGGCTTTAAAAGAGTGGATTCCGTGGTACGCTCCCATCCCGCTATTGCCGACACCACCAAAGGGGAAATGCGGGTTTGCAAGTTGGACCACAGCGTCATTTATCCCGACTGAACCACTACTAGTGCTTTGTAATACTTTATTAATCGTCTTTTTTGATTTCGTAAATAAATATAAGGCTAAAGGCTTTGGTCTTTCATTAATAAAGCTAATCGCCTCATCAAGATTTTCATACACTATTATTGGTAAGATTGGGCCAAAGATTTCTTCTTGCATCACTTTTGAATCAAGAGGTGGATTTACCACTAATGTCGGTTTAATCGTTTCTGTATTATCGACAAAATGAGGAATGCCTAGCTCCACTAAATATTCTTTAAGGCGTAAGTAATGTTTTTGATTAATGATTTTTGGTAATCTTTCTTCTTCATCAGGAAAAAGATCAAACACTTCTTGGAATTCAGCAAGGCGTGGTAAAACTTTTGCGTCCATTAAAACATAGTCTGGAGCGACACATGTTTGGCCATTGTTAATGAGTTTTGCAAACTTAAGACGACGCACGGTTAAAGGAATATCCGCGTCTTCGGTAATTATAAAGGGTGATTTGCCTCCTAATTCTAAGACTACCGGCGTTAAAGTTTCACTCGCCCGGCGCATGACAATTTTGCCAACTTCAGGACTACCGGTAAAAAAGATCATATCGTATATTGCCTTTAAAACTTCTTCGTTTACCGCTCTGCCCCCTAAAAATAATAATACTTCGCCATTTGGAAAGGCTTCTTCAATAAGCTTTTTCATAACTTCCGCAATTTTAGGGGCGTAGGCACTTGGTTTAATAACGGCAACATTACCCGCGGCAATTGCGCCGACAAGGGGCACTAAAGTAAGTTGTAACGGATAATTCCACGGACTCATAATTAATACTTGACCGTATGGGTCATGCATAATATAGTTTTTCGCCGGAAATTGCACAAGCGCACTTTTAATACGCTTTGGCTTCATCCATCGCTTTAAGTGTTTTAAGGCAATATGAATTTCTTCGTAAACGATGCTAAGTTCGGTGACAAACACTTCCCATTCATCTTTCCGCAAGTCGAAAAAGAGTGCTTCATAAATTTCCTTTTCATACTTTTTAACGGCCTTTTGTAGGGCAATGAGCCGGTTTTTGCGCATTTGGTACGTTACAATAACATTCTTTTTGTTTGCTTCTTTTTGCAGGGCAATTGCTTTTAACATTTAATAGCCTCCTTGTAATTCTTTATAGAAACCTTCGAGTTCTTTATTACTATATATTAAAGGCGTCGGATATAAAGGCCGCGCCTCTTTATTGGCGTATTTTGCTAAAAGCGGAATGTCTTCATCTTTAATTTCGGGAATCCTTCTTCTAATATTAAAGACCTTATTTAATCTTTCGATTTCGAGGATGAAATTATTAGCAATTTCACTATCACTTTCCCCATTAGCGACTTCACTTAAACGAGCAAGTCTCGCTAGTTTTTTATGAACTTTTTTATCATACTTTTTAAGCATGTACGGTAAAATAAGCGCATTTACGTAGCCATGCGGAAGACCGTAGAATGCACTTAAAGGATGACTTAAGGCGTGAACGTAACCAACATAATTACGTGTAAAAGCGACACCTGCATCATAAGCAGCAATTTGCATGTTATAGCGTGCCTTTTCATTGCGCGGTTCAAAGTAGGCTTTTTCAATATTTGCAAACACAAGTTTTACCGCATTAACCGCCTTTTTATTCGTAAACTTTGTGCCACCATTATTCGTATAAGCTTCAACTGCGTGCGTTAAAGCGTCCATGCCGGTCGTCGCCGTTAAAAGGGGCGGTAAACCATATGTCAAACTAGGTTCAAGTAAAGCAAAATGCGGGATTAAAGCGTGATCATTAATCGCATATTTTCGTTTTGTTTCACTATTAGTGATAACGGCAGCTAGCGTTGCTTCACTGCCCGTACCAGCGGTTGTCGGAATCGCTATTAATAAGGGTAGTTTTCTTCTTACTTTTAAAATGCCCCCTAGTTTATCAAGACTCTTTTTCGGACGAACAATTAAAGCGCCAACTGCTTTTGCAACATCAAGCGGACTACCGCCGCCAAAGCCAATCAAGGTGTCACATCCTTCTTCAATATACATTGCTCGCGCTTTTTCAACTTGGGCTACTGTGGGGTTTGGCGTAACGTCAAAGAAAAAGACGTAATTTAGGTTTGCCTCTTTTAGAGCTTCTTCAAGCGGAGTGTGAAGCCCTAATTTCATAATATTTTCATCAATGACAATAAGTGGGTTCTTTAGCTCTTTTTCTTTTAAAAGGATCGCCAATTGAGCGTAAGACGTCAGTAATTTAGGTTCGCGCCACGGCAAAAACGGTCGGACCAAATAGAAAATACCTTGATAGGTTCGATCAAATAGTTTGCGCATAAGAACCTCGTTTCCGTTTATTTTTTCAAAAGTTCGAGTAAGGCTAAGGTACTTGTTTTCGGATCAACATCGAGGAAAACATGACTAATATAGCCTTCTTCATCTATGACAAAGGTGGAACGACGAGTGTCGACCCCTATATCACCATACCATACCGTTTCTTGGAAAACACCATAGGCTTTAATAACTTCACGCGTTGGGTCACTAAGTAAGGTAAACGGTAAATCATAGGCCGTGCAAAATGATAAATGCGATTCGACGCTATCTTTAGAAATACCAAATACTTTATACCCAAGCTTTGCAAATTCGTCATAATTCTTTGCAAAGTCCTTCGCTTGTAGAGTACATCCTCCAGTGAAGTCTTGAGGATAGAAATATATAATAACTTTTTGTCCGCGATAGTCTTTTAAATTAACGACTTCGCCTTTTTGACTTTTAAGACTAAAAAGTGGTGCTAAATCTTTTACTTTTAACATAATGTTTCTCCTTCTCTTTTATTGTAGCAAAAAAGGGGGTTGAACCCCCTTTATGTGCATAACGTTTTTTAATAAGAAATTAAGGTACTTTACCCTTTAGAAACTAAGCGGTGCACTTAACTCTTTGGTCGCTAAGTTATAAAGACTGACGTAGTTATCACTGAAAAAGTATGTGTACCCTTCAATAATGATTGCCCGTTTTACACTGTTTCTTGTCGTAACTGTCGCTGGGTGTCTTACTTCTAATAGTTTACTAATTGGTGTTTCACTAGCGAAGTTAATCGCATACACTAAGTAGGCATAATGTTCTTGCCATAAATAAGTATCTTGCTCCTCGTTAAAGCTAAGATAAGAGATTGCAAACGGGGACCCAAAGACATTATGTTTAACACTGACGAGAATTGCTTTTATATAGTAATTATCATTTTTTTAAAAAATAATTATTTAATAATTATGAAATAATAAAAAATGCACTAAAGGCGATTACGCCAACAACAAGGCAATAAATGCCAAAATAAATTAAATGTTCAACCTTTAGTTTGCGCATCACTAAAAAGCCGGTTAATAATGTCGCTCCAAAAGTAAAGATAAAGGCAAGACTATAACCCCACCAGTTTATCGTTTCACTCGTCGTCGCTAAATCGAAAATACCGAGAATACTTGTCGGGACACTAATAATGATATAGGCTAAAAAGGAAAACTTTAAAATACTTTTAAGTGAGACGCGACTTGCTCTACCGCCAATAATCGTTGACCCACTTCGGGAAATACCGGGGAAAACAGCAAACGCTTGCGTAAAGCCAATTGCTAATGCGTCTTTAAAGGTAATATCATCATGATCTTCTATCTTATTACGGGTAAAAAAGATTGTAAGTAAAAGAGCACCCGTAATAAAAAGAGCAATCCCTACTGTTAAAAGGTTTTTAATTTGTCCCATATGATCTTTAAAAATAAAGCCGACAATCCCAAGCGGGATGACCGCGACTAAAAGCTTAATGACATAAAGAAAAGTGTCTTTATGCTCTTCTTTGTTTTTCGTGAAAATGTATAGGAAAAAGCCTTTGATTAACTTTATGATATCCTCGGCGAAAAGAACAAATAAAGCGAGAAAAGACGCCATGTTTGTAAACATTTCGAACACTAAACCTGGTTGTTCAAGCCCAAAAAGTGCTTGAAAGATGACTAAATGGCCACTTGAGCTAACGGGAAAGATTTCCGTTACTCCTTGCACGATACCTAATATAATATATTTAATGATTTCCATATTAGCAACCTTTAGACTTGAGTGAATCTGAAGTTTCTTCTAGCGGACCAAAAGCGACAATACTTCGTACCTCGTCTTCATCAATATGTGTTACTTGGCCGCGACCATTTTTCTTTGACATATACATGGCAATATCGGCAAGGGCGATGGCGTCATAAACATCATAAAGGCCATTATTATCTTTATATTCGACAACCCCAATCGAACAATCAGTCTTTAACGCTGGTAAATGGATGGAGCGGATAACTTCTTGAATCTTTTTAACTAGTGCCATCGTTTTTTCTTTATCTAAATCAATAGTCATGAAAATAAATTCATCGCCACTTTTACGATACATAATAACGTGTTCATCAGCGATTTCTATAAGTTTTTTACCGACCAGTGCTAAAACTTCATCGCCCCGATTATGACCATACGTATCGTTAATTAATTTAAAATGGTCTAAATCAATAAAGCCAAAGAAATGATCACCATATGCTTTACTTAAATGTAATAATAGGGTGTTGTAATTAAATAAACCAGTTAAGCTATCTTTATATGATTCAAAATAAAGCATTTCTAAATTGACTTTTTTAAGGTCAACGGGGTTAAATAAAATAATCGTTACTCCTTGTTCAAAGAATTTAAAGGCTTTCAATTCTAAATAATGTTTAACGCCATCAATAACAAGCGGAAAATATAACACCGTTTTTGTTTGATCAGCGTCTAATTCGCGTTTTAATTCCGTAACATATTCTTTAAAGCCTAAAATATCACATATTTCACTTTTTTGGTCGATTTTACTAATAATATCTTCTAAAGTCGTCGCATCGCAACTAATGTTAAAAAGTGAGCAGTCACCAAAAAGGGGTATTAAAGGTTTCGTTGTCGTATCTTTAACGCCTTCAATGATAAAGAAAAGTGAATCACTCTCCCTTAAGAAAACGTCATATAAAAGATCGATTTTATATTTTTTCTGTAACGCCTTTACTCGCTCCATAATAAGTCCCCCCTCTCATTAAGTGCAATAAAAAACAAGTATTAATATAATTACATATTTATTACTTTTTTTCCATTTATAAATATAAAACAGCATATATTTTAGACGTTATTTGAATTTGACATATAGAAAACGAAAAATGATGTTTCTTGCTGGCAACCTCTTGTAAGTTAATACTAATCCAAAATAGATAAATAAAAATCAAGTCTTTGATTTAAATATGTTGCGATGATGTCGGTCATTACAGAAATATCACCTTTTAAATGAAATTCATCAAAGGCCTTGTAGTATCTTAATTTGTCAGTGATATTAATTCCTATTGGTGGATAGCCTTTTTTCATGAGTTCTAAATTCATTATTAATCTACCAGTTCTTCCATTTCCATCAATAAATGGGTGAATCGATTCAAATTCAAGATGAAAACGCGCTATTTTAGAAATAGTGTCTTCATTACTCTTATTATATTTCGTTAATAGTTCTTTTATTTTGCCATCTATTAAATAAGGTTTAGTCGGCTCGTGCATTGTTCCAGCAATAAGAACGGGAATTCTTCGATATATTCCGCGATCTTCTTTTTTGTCCGCTAAAACTAAATAGTGAATATCCTTAATTATCTTTTCAGAAAGAACAGCATCTTTTTTTGCAAGTTCTTTTATATAATCAAATGCTTCCTTATGCCCAATTACTTCCAAGTGTTCTTTTAATGACTTATGAGCAATTGTAAGGCCCCGAAGAACCATGTCCGTTTCCCGTAAGGACATTGTATTTCCTTCAATACCATTCGAGTTATATGTAAAGTCGGTTAAAAATTGTTCATTTAATCGTTCTAATTCACTTTCTGTTAAAGGTCTTCTTAGTTTTAAAGAAGCCACTTTTTCTTCTATTATAGGAAGAAGTGATTTGGTCTTTTTGTATCGACCATCAGCAGGTTTTATTGCATCATATGGGATTTTCCAAGCTCTTCCTTCCTGGTGAGCACCTAGTATTTTCCCTTGTGCGCATAAGATCCTTACTCTACGCTCGGATATACGCCATTTTACGGCAGCTTCTTTAACTGTGATATACATAAAAAGGTTCTCCTTTCTCCTAGATTATAACATTTTATCGGAATAATATAAGAAATAACGGAATAACGTTTATCGATTAGCGGAATAATAGCGAATTTAAAAATTATCTTAGTAATCTTGAAGAATAATTATCGTTTAGCAACAGTATTTTGCTATGTTGCACTCATTCAATGGTAATAGAAAGGTCTTTTAAATGATTAATTGCCGCTTGATCGAAAAACACAAGGGTTACCTCTAGTTCGTGCTCTTTTAAGAAATCATTAATGGCGGTAATCGCTACCCGGATTGCTTCTTTAATCGGATAGCCATATACACCTGCAGAAATAAGCGGGAATGCGACGCTTTTAATCTCATTTTCTACAGCTAACTTAAGGGCGTTTTGGTAAGTGTTATAGAGTAGTTCTTCTTCATTATGACCGCCACCGTAATATACTGGGCCGACAACCGAAATGACATATTTAGCCGGTAGATCAAAGCCCGGCGATAGCTTAGCTTCGCTTACTTTACACCCACCAAGGGTTTTATTATATTCACGTAACTTCGGACCTGCAGCGCGGTGGATTGCCCCATCAACACCGCCACCACCAAGTAAACTTTCATTAGCAGCGTTAACAATTGCGTCTACTTCTAATTTAGTGATATCACCAATCTTAAATTTTAAAGGCATGATAAAGCTTCCTTCCTCTCAATCTTTTGTTTATTATATCAATTAAGTCATCACTATTTGTGGTTTTCCTATCTAATAGAACATTGTTCATCGCTTTCCAGAAAGAGGGAAAAATCTTTTAATTGAAAGATATTAATAACTTAATCAAACAAAAAACTGCTATTGTTTGCCGTCTTTTCTTACTTATTGGATTTATTATGGTAAAAACTTTGTTCTAATTGAATCGTTTATAGTATCGGCGCCTATATTTATCAACAAGGATTTTTGATTTAAACAAAGGTCTTTTAGATAAATCGTTAACTTTTTCATACCCTGAGAGTGAAAGGGCATACCCTAGAAGTCGTTTTGCAGCGCCCTACACTACTCGTAAATTTGAAATTTAGTTCTCTAAGTTAATCCAGAATCTTTGTTGTATTTTTCCATTTGCATCAAAAAATTCATTTTCTAATATTCCACCATTTTTGATTATTGATTTAGCAGATGCAATATTAGATTTATCACATACCATTAATACTCTAGAAATCCCTAATTTTCTACATTCAATTAATGATAAACGAATCATCTCAGTAGCGTATCCTTTTCTGCGTTCCGAAGGTCTAATTCCATCTCCAATGTGTCCAGCATACTGTAAGAGATAATCATTTAAATAATGCCTAATATTTACAGCTCCTAGCAAGATGTTTCTATCCACATCAAGCAAGAAAAACACCGAATCAGGAACCAATCCTTCTTTTGGTTCCTTTAACTCTAAGTTTTCTAAATAATTATCAAAATCATGATAATCATTTTTAAATATAGCCCAAGGAGAGCGATTGGTATTATTAACTTCTTGATCTAACTGCCATTCATCAATCATTTCAGCTAATTGGAAATAATATTCTTTTGTTAATTTTATTAATCTTACATTCATTTTATCCCCTCCTTCAAATCAGTTAATTTTAATTTATCTATTTACACATATTACATCAAAAATTACTTTTTTTGCCATTTTATAAAGAAAAACGCCCTGACTATATAATCAAGGCGTATTTTTTTAGCTGGTGACCCGTACGGGATTCGAACCCATGAATGCATGCGTGAAAGGCATGTGAGTTAAACCGCTTCTCCAACGGGCCATGGCGCCTAGTGTAGGATTTGAACCTACGACCGATCGGTTAACAGCCGATTGCTCTGCCGCTGAGCTAACTAGGCCTGTAACGATTAGGCAAGTAGTAGAATACCATATTTCCTAATCGAAGGCAATAACAATCATTGTTATTTGTTAAGTTTTTTCTCAATATCGGCAAGAACGTCACCAACAGTCGTAAAACTAAGCATTTCATCGTTCGTAAATTCGATTGAGAACTCTTCTTCAAGTTTCATCATTACTTCGACTAAATCAAGGCTATCAAGGCCAAGTGATTTTAATTCCATGCTTGGTTCAATCTTTTCAACCTTTAAGATTTCGGTGAATATTTGTTCAATACGTGCTAAATTTGTCATAAATGTACCTCTAGAAAGAGATTTTAGCAAATAACAAACGATATTTCAATAAAAAGTGATTAAGCGCCTTAACCCGTTTAAAAAGGGTATTAAAAACCCATCGCACTATTAGCGGCTGATTCTTGGCTATTAATGGATTGCACATTATTGTTGACGACGGCTTTAATCGCGCCACCAATGGCGACTGACATTAAGATAACTAAGATAATGCCAAATAGTTGTCCTTTTAATTCTGACATAGCTCCTCCTTTCTTTTATAAATAACCGACGATTACAACTCTTGTAACTTTTACTTCCATTTCTTCCTTTTGTAAAATCATCGGTGTATACGTACGGACTAAACGAAAACTTATTGTTTCCCCCATACTTATATAAGTGCATTCACCGCTGCATTCAATCGTAATCCCTTCTTCTTCTAAGCTATTGATTAAGCTTTGTTTGATGCCCCCTTCTTTACTTATTTGGTAACTTACAACCGTTGCTCGAGCTTCTAAGTATGTGCGAATAGTGCTGATGCGCGTTACATCAACACCGAAAAGAATAGTCGGTAATATTAAGATAAAAGAATACATTAACCCAAATATATTACTCATTACGCTCCTCCTAAAAGCGAAAGAATGCTGCCCATAATCGTAAACATCATAATGCCACTACCGAGAAAGAGGCTTAAATCAAAGCGGTCATAACTATTTTGATGCTTGCTTATTTCAGCGTCGTTATATTCTTTCAGTAATGTTTCAAATAAATAGTTAAATTGCCAAAGTCTTTTCGGATCAAGACCGTGATTAATAAGCATATAAATATTAATCATGATGTGGGTAACAAAGCGGTGATTATATTTTTTTGCAAAAGTAATAAAGGGGGTGACACTATGATCTTTATTAATGGCGCTAATAAGCCGCTCTAATTCTTCATGCATCCGTCCGCTTGTTAACTCTAAACTAGCGCTTAAAGCATTAAAGACATTCGCATCACTATCAAGAGCGACCCGAAAATGCGTAAAAACATTAATAAAATTAGCGATATTTAAGTTATCTTTTGTTTCATCTTTTTTTGTCGAAAAATAATATAAGCCTATGCCCACAACAATTAACATTCCATATATTAAATAATTTCGGAGCCAAAAAATAAGCGCTAATCCACTTATAATACAAAGTAGTGCTAACGCTTTTAATAATTTCTTAAGTGACATTTTTACTCCTCCGTAATCTATTTTCAATAAGTAACGTTAAACTTAGTAAAAAGGTACCCATAAATATTTCATTACCTACTAAATACGTTAAGTCTAAATTATTAAGGTTTATCGTATCGTTTAAGGCAAAACGAAAGATAACAGCAACGGCCATAATAAAAAGCCAGTTAAAGACAAACTTAATTAAATAAGTATTGTCAATGCGGTTTAATTTAATAAGCTGCGCTTCACTATCCGATATGGTGTATAAAAGCACTTCACTCACCTTAATAAAAGAGCCCCCACGATCAACGACCACCATTAACATATCAAAAAATGATTCATAATAATAATCATTAAAATATAACTTTAACTGCTCAACAAGACTCAATCCATCGCCTTTTTGCAAGCGATTCAATGTTTTTTGCTCGGTTGCGCTAAATAAGGGGAAAATAATGGCCATCGTTGCTTCAATACTTTTTTGCACATCAAAATTTAAAATAAAAAGTTCAATGAACGAAAACATAAAGCGTTTACGGGCAATAAGATTTTGATAATAATATAGACGAATCGCTAAATATATCGCAAATAGTAAGGTGATTGCACTATTTATCATTAAATAGAAAACACTACCAAGAACAAGATAAGAATATGTGCCAATTAATATAACAAGTAAGAGGGGGAAGATGATAACTAGGGTCATTCTTTATCCTCACAGTAGATTACTTTAATCTTTTTCGTTTTAACGTCATAGGCCGTTATTCTTTCAATATATCTTTTTACTTGTCCTTTATTGTCTTCCTTCTTCGCAAGATGAATAACATAAGGATAAGCATGGTATAAGGCATCTTTATTGGGCGAGCCACTTAAATACAACACACGGTCATAAGCGATTTCGGCACTATCAGCGTGTAAGGTAACAATGTTAGGATGACCACTTATCGCTCCTTGTAATATTTCTTTCATCTCGTGACCGCGACTTTCGGCAATAATTAAATAATCAGGATGAAAGCGTAGCGCCCTTTGCACATATTCACGAATCGCTTCTTCTTTATTATCTTTCGTTTGCCAAAGTGTTATATCTAACGTTTCATTTAAAGTGTGAACTTCACCTAACTCTAATACATTATCAATGACTAATACACGCGTATTCGGTGGTAATAACATTAATAAATACTTTTGTAATGTTGTTTTTCCAACACCCGTCGTTCCACTTATAATAATCGATCTTTTTTTACTCATAATATCTTGTAAAATGGCGCCTAACTTTTCGCCAAGATAATGCGGATTACGCGCTAAAAAGTTATGATTAATGCGTAAGGCAAAGCTTAAGCTTTCTTTATAACCAAAGCGACTAAGCGCATAATGCATTGCGCTTAAGCGATATTTACCAACAGAGATATCTAAGAAAGTATCACTATAAGAAAAACGGACATTCGCGTAATTGGCGATATTGCGCAGAAACGTTAAAACTTGGCTATTATCAATGCTTTTATAAAAGGCGCGCCCGCTTTTACTTGAGAAAAAGTAAAGATTTTGCCCGTTATAACTAATATCCGTAATTGATTCATCACTTAATAAATCTTTTAGGAAACTAGTTTCAATAATACTAATAACATTATCGATTGCGTGTGACATAGTATTTAAATGTTTTCTCATAAAACACATTAAAGCCGAGATTAGCCTTTAGGTTTATATGAAACTCATTACTCCTTTCACCAATTTTTTTAATCCGTCCATTACGGTAAAAAGTAATCTTATGCTCGTAATTTTTGACTTTTAAGTTATTAGTGAAATGTTCATCAATAATCGTGTTTACCGTTGTTTCATTAAAATATGCTTCTTCGCTTTGTTCACTAAAGGTGATGGCGTGATAAACATAATCATGCGTAATACTATTAAACACTTCATTAACATGACTAAAACGTACACTAGTTGTAAACTGAGCGCTAAAAAGAAAAAGAAAAACAAACGCTAATTTCCACCACATATTAATTACGTTCAATCCTTACTTCGTGATACCCATCTTCGCCAACAAAGACATCAGCGATTTTAACGTTAAAGCGAAAGGTTGCGTTAAACTTATTAAAACCGAGCCCTTTTATTTCCAAACGAAAACTCGCTGCTTCAACATCATCTTTCCGTCCTTTTGGAAATAAATATTTTGTTGATTGTAAAAACCCTTTTTTATAAGCCATACACGTTAAATGAGTAATTGGGTCGTAATAAACAATTGTTTTGGGATGTAAAGAAATAATATAATCATTTTTAATAAGTTTAATATGGAGCACCGCTTCCCCATCATAACTATGCAGATGATACGGGTATAATGTTTTATCACTAATATAAAGACGGGCGTCATCAAACAATTGATCACCGTTTTCATACTTCGCGTTAGTTCTTAGAAAAAGATTATCTAAATTAAGAAATAAATCGTGATTCAACTCTAATTCTTCAATAAGCCCACTACTATACATTGATGTTTTAATAAAACGGGCGGTCCCGGCAGTGTAGCCAAAATATTCGTAAACTGTTTCTTCACTAAACTTAGTGTCACGATCAACCTTATCATTTAAATCAACTTCGACACCGGGGCGAAAGCCATAAAAATATATGGTATGGATTTTATACGTTGTTTCTCCAAGCGGACGATGTAAAAACACTAAAGAATTACGGCCCACCCCCGTCGCTCCAGAATAAGAATAATAATAAATCGGTAGTTCGGTATTATTTCCTAAATATATTTGCCGTTTCGGCCGATTAAAAACAACCTTACCCTCTGGGTTTTTTACGTAAAACTCATATTCAAGCGTCATCTCAGTTGTTGTATGATAGACAAAAGAGACCATTACCGGCTTAGTAACGTCTTTGGGATACTGCGTATAAGGTAAAATGCCACTGATTGGGGCAGCGTATTCCTGGGGCGGAATAATTTGCGTTAAAAAAAGCATGAATAACATCGTTTTTAAGAGTTTCATAATTATAAATACCAACAACCTTAAATTTTTCTCACAAAAAAATGTTGTGTCGTGCAATTAAAACGGTTTTAGTCTATCATTTATATATGATTGTATTAATGGGGGCAAGTGCCAGTGGTAAAACTGAAGTCGCCAAAATGCTTGGTAAAATTTTTGCGATGAAAAAAGTCGTTACCCATACGACAAGAAATATGCGCCCTGGCGAACAAAATGGCGTTGATTATCATTTTGTGAGCAAAGAAGAATTTTTAAAACTTGAGCAAAATGGTCATTTCGTGGAAACTGTCGAATATAATGAAAACTTTTACGGAACTTCAAAAGCTGAGATTGATACGAATAAAGTACTTATTATTGAACCAAATGGCTTAAAACCAATTAAGGCACTTAAAGATAATGAAATCGTTGTCTTCTTTATGCAGGCAAGTCGCAGTATTCGCCAAAAACGGATGATTGCGCGTGGTGATAATCCAAGTGTAGCCTTAGAACGGATTATTATTGATGACGCGAAATTTAATCCACGGAACATTGAAGGCATTGATTATACGATTGATAGCGAACATCAAAGTATTCGTGATATAACACTAGAAGTATATGAAAAATACGCTAAGCGCATTATTAGTCTTGAAGAAAATCGTTAACACTATTTATTAATAATGGTAGATGCTTACTAAGCTTAGCGTCTATTTTTTTTGTTTTCGGCACGCCGCTTGTTTCTAGAGGACCGTTTGGCACAATCATGAGCCCATTAAAATCTTCATCACTCGTTAAAGCATAGACTGCTCCTAAAACGGCTTTACGGGGTGTGTGGAAGACGATACGCATAAATAAATGGACAATAAAATTAAACGGTTTAAACTTAAAGCGCGTAATATTCGTATTACTAACGCCAGGATGATATAAAGCAAGTTTAGCGTCTACTTTTAAGGGTGAATCTTCACTTTGAGTCATCAGCCCATAGATTAATATATTAAGCGCGGCTTTTGAGCCTTTATATTGACGGTGACGTGAAACTTTAGTACCACTTATAATGCGTTTTAATTGGGTTTCATTAAGCTTTTTATAAGCAGCCGCCGACGTTGTAAAAATAAGGCGAGTGTCACTTTGGATTAAGTTTGCCGCTAAAAGGGCTTTAAGTAATAAATAGTTACCATAATAATTAATGCCAAAAGTACGGCCCATACTATTACTCGTTTTTAAACCCCGCGCTGGTAGATAAATCCCAGCGTTAAAAACAAAGCCATCAAACACGACTTTATCTTTTGCTAGTTCATTAACAAAGTGAATAATTGATGCTTCGTCACTTTGATCAAAAAAATATTCACTTATTTTAGCGTGCGGAAATTTTTCTAAGAGTTTGTCTTTGGCGTTCGCACTGCGCTTAGGATTACGGTTTGCAGTAATAATATGCGCTTCTTTTTCTAAAAGAATTTCGGCTAGCGCATAGCCAAGTCCGCTATTTGCGCCCGTAATTATATAGGTCTTTCCTTTAAGACTAGGAATCTTTTTTAAATATCTTGCCGTTCGTAAAATCATTTTTCTTCCTCAACGAATACTTCAACCTTTTCAACGACAAAACCGTCAATTTTAATAATCTTAACTCTTATATTTTCATAACTAAACGTATCACCGACTTTCGCAAAGCGGTCAAGCATTTCTAAACACCAACCGGCAACCGTATCGTAATCATTATCTTCATCTTCTTCAAGCGCGAATAGTTCAAAAAAATCTTCAATGTTTAAGCCGCCATCAATAATATAATGAGTGTCACTTTTTTTAACAATTGGTTCATCAACAACATCACTTTCATCCCATATTTCACCGATGATTTCTTCTAAAATATCTTCAAGAGTAATAATTCCTTCCGTACCCCCATATTCATCAATAACGATTGCAATATGGTTTTTCGTCTTTTTGAATTCAGTTAAAATTTGGCTAATATTTTTCGTATGGTGGACAAAAAGCGGCTTTTTGATGAGTGAGCGAATATTAATCTTCTTTTTCGAAAGCGTTAACTTAATTAAGTCTTTTGTTGATAAAATACCAATAATGTTATCAATTGTATCTTCATAGACAGGAATACGACTAAATTTAAAAATTTCTTGTTCTTTCATAATCTTTTTTATGTCGTCTTCAATGTCATAGCTAAAAACATCGACTCGCGGCGTCATAATTTCATAGGCTTCGGTTTCCGTAAACTCAATGGCTGAACGCACTAAGTCACTTGTTTCTTCGTCAATTAAGCCTTGTTCTTCAATTTCATCAACAATTAGTTGTAGTTCGTCTTCAGTATATATACCGTCATGATTATTAGTGTTATCTACTTTTTCTTTCCGCTTATTGGTAAGAAAACGGAAGAAAAATAAGACTGGTAAAAATAAATATTCAAAAAACTTAAAGAAATAATAATAATAGTAAGCAAGGCGATAATTAAATTTAACACCGATCGTTTTTGGGACAATTTCGCCAAATATGACGACAACGACGAATAAAAGCCCGGTAAAAATAACGACATATTGTCCAGTCGAACCATGCGCCTTATCATAGCTTAAAGCCATCCCGGTAACAAGGGCAGTAAGGGCAATATTTACAAAGTTATTGCCAAGTAAGATTGTTAAAACCGTTTGATCATAATTATCGACGATCTTTTTAACTTGGGCGCTATGCTTTTTCCCACTTTCAACATCGCGTTCGAGCCGTAAACGATTCGTCGTCGAATATGCACTTTCCGCACTCGAAAAGAAAAACGATAAAAAGACTAAAAGGGCGATTAAGATAATGCGAATCATATCATACATCGAACTTTTCCTCCCCTTTTAAGGATGACGTGACTTCGGCGATTTGCCCGACAAGTTCTTCTAATACGTCTTCCATTGTCACCATCCCCAGTAACTTCTTTTGATCATCAAGGACAAAAGCGATGTGAGTGTTTTTGCGTTTAAAGCCTTCAATCATTTTCGTCATTGTGATTTTATAGTTAACAAAATAGGGCTTATTCATGATCGTTTTTGGATTAATGCTTGGCTTTTTTTGATAGTGTTTAATGTATTCGCGGACCACAATAACGCCAACAATTTTATCAATTGTTCCTTCATAAAGCGGAATTCTCGAAAACGGTGAAGCCAAAATATAATCATTAAAGGTTTTAGTTGAAAACTTTTTAATGTCGTAAGCTTTAATATTTTGTTTTGGCGTTAAAACGTCTTTTACAACAGTTTCGCTAAATTCTAAACTTGATAAGATTAATTCACTAGCATCTTCGTTAATAATCCCTTGTTCTTCAATCGCTTCAATGACATTTTCAAAGTCGTCCGCGGTAAAAATGTTATCTTCTTGAAACTTAAAAACCTTTTTAAAAAGCCATATAATTGCTCTAAAGATTAAGGCAACGGGGTAACTTATAATAATAAGCGGCACTAAGAGAAAGGCGCTAACTTGGACAAAGCCTTCATTATATTTTTTTGCTAAAATTTTTGGCACCGTTTCGCCAAAGATGAAAATAACCGGTACCCCTATAAGCGTCGCATAAAGTTCCGCCTGATCAGCGAAGTTTAAGTTTAATAAAGTGACCGTTAAAAGCGCAGTAAAAAGCATATTAACTAAATTGTTAAATAAAACGACCGATACTATACTATTTTCAAGGCGGACGAGCACCCATGAAGCAAGGCGTGCACTAATGCTACCTTCTTCTGCCTTCGCCTTTATTTTGAAACGGTTCGCAGTCATAAATGCCGTCTCAGTCGCACTACAATAAGCACTACCAAGTAAATAAAGTATTAATAAAAGCCACGTCAGAGGCTCATCAGGCATTTAATAACCACACTCCTTTTGCTGCTAGTTGCACGATAAGATAATATCATAAACAATAAAAGACTTCAATTTATTTATAAAGGGTAATAAAAAAAGCCTATGCGGGCATAGGCTAATTTTTAGTAATTTTTAACTTACTTTAATTCTTTGACGTGGTCAGTAGTTTCTGGTTCGAACTTTTTCACGATACCATTTTTCTCCATCACATCATCAATTAATTGTAACGCTCGTTTCATCGAGAGGTCACTGCGGACATAGATGAATACTGGGACGTCTTCATATTGCTTAACGCCTTCGGCTGATTTAAGCGGAATTTTACTATCTTTATAATCATCAAGATTAATTGGTAAGTAAAGTTTAAGTCCGCTGTTTCCGCTATTTGTTAAGCGCGCATATAAGACGCGACCACTACGGAATGAATCACCAACATTACTAACCCGACTATTTAATCCGTAACTTAATAAGTAGTTTTTAAGGACGTTATAGTCAGCCTTCACTGATTCATCAACCATTTGCATCCGGTCAGGGAACGCAATACGTTCTGGTGTTGGTTTCTTCGCTGGTTTAGCTGGTGCAGGGGCGGCTACCACTTTAGCTGGTTCCGCTTTTGGTGCCGGTTCAGCTTTTTTCTCAACAACTTTTTCAACAACGACTGGTTCGCGTTTATCGATTTCTTCGTTGGCGAGTTTGCGAATAAGGGCTTCAAGTTCGGGATCTTCAAGATCAACTTTTGCTTTTTCTTCTTCTTTTTCTTCTTCTAAAACTTCTTCTTCGGCTTTTTCTTCTTCCTCGGCGACTTCTTCTTCAAGTAATGATTTTTCTTTACGGCTACCTGAAGTAACAAGACCAACGACTAATAAGTGTAAGCCTAAGGCGACGATTAAGACACCAAGGACAAACCAATAAGCGGTTGGTACCATCGCAACATTTTGATCGAAGGCGACTTCAATAATGTAGTGCGAACTAATAAGTACGACCCCCACGAATACGGCAATTAAGAAAAATAGTGGGGAAAGAAGATTACAAGGCCGCCGGCGATAAACGAGAAGGCGAATGGCCCACACAACGGCAAAAATAATGGCTAAGCCAACGCCAACAACCCCAAAGATAAAGCCAATGAGTTGTTCACGTACTGCAAAGTCAATAACAAATACTTTTACGACGTTGTTTAATAAGGCTTGCACAAACCCAGAAAACCCAGCAGGGGCTCCGGGAAGTACGACAAGCGTACCAACAACATGCGTAAAGGCGACAAATCCTAAAATAAGGATTCCAAGAATGAGCGTTAGCAATGCGCTAGTTCTTTTTTGTTTCATAATTATATAATCCTTTCTAATAAACTATATAATAATAGTAATAAAAAGAGTAGCAAAATGCAACTATAAAATTGCAAAACCGATATATTTTATAGTATTAAGGGCTTATTTTATCTTTAACATTATTATATTTAGGCGCCGATTTACTTCTTCTTTTCCTAAAATTGTTAATACTTCATAAAGATTTGGGCTTTTTTTCGCACCGACTACACTAATACGTAATACTTCGGCAACATCAGCGACTACCCCTTTAAAAGACGCGGGATCACTCTTAAATTGCTTATTATTCAGGGCGAAACCATTTTTAGTCGCTATTTCTTTAAGCGAATTAAACCACACTTCATTACCTTCGCCATATTTAAGATCAGTTTGTAAAGCGATTAATAACGCAATGATTGTTTCCTTATTTAATGTTTCATTAAATGGTTCAATTTTATCTTCATTAATTATCTTTTCAAATTCATCATTATAGAAAAACTTAATGGTGTCATAAACCATCGCATAATGACTGTAGTCTTTACGTGGTTTAATGCTTTCCCGCTCAATATTCATAATTTTTGTAAACCGTTCATAGTCATTTTCAATACGTTTAAGTAATGCTTTATCACCGGTAAACTTTAAATAGTCAATGTATTCTTTACTTACTTCAAGGGCGGTAAGGGAAGCAATATATTCACGGGCAAAGAAATTTACTTTCTCTAAATCAAAAAGCGCGCCATCAACACTCATCCGTGATAAGTTAAAGTTAAAATCTGAAAGTGGGGCTTTTTTATTTTCCGCCCACCATTCTTCAAAATTACTATTCGCGATACTCATTAAATAAGTAAGGATTGCTTTAATAGGATAACCAAGGTTTAGGAAATAAGTAACCGCGGCTTCGGGGTCTTTTCTTTTACTAAGTTTGCGTTTATTACCGTTATCAAGTTTATTAATTACGGGCAAATGCGCATAACGCGGGGTGTTAAATTTAAGCGCTTTAAAGAGTTCTAAATGAAGTGGAACGCTGCTGATCCATTCTTCACCACGCGTAACAAGTGTCGTATGCATGAAATGATCGTCACAAAGGTGAGCGAAGTGATAAGTTGGTAAGCCATCACTTTTTAAAATAACGATATGTTGATCATTTTCGGCAATTTCAATCGTGCCTTTAATAACGTCATTAAAACTAATTTTATTCTCATGATTACCTTTACTACGAAAACGTAAAACATAATTTTCACCATTATTAATTCTATTAATTGCTTCTTCCGCACTTAAAAAACTACATCGCGCGTAAGCACCGTAATATCCCGGCACTACTTTATTTGCTTCTTGGGTCGCCCGTAAGGCACTTAAATCGTGATTCGTACAAAAGCAAGGATAGGCTAAGTCATCTTTAATCATTTCTTTAATGACTGTTTTATAAATAGCCGCTCGTTCACTTTGTTTATAAGGACCATATACCCCTTCTTCCTTTTCTCCCATATAACCTTCGTCAGGAAATACATCAAAAAGGTTCATCTCTTTTAGTAAGGTTTCCCCTGCTCCTGCAATTTCCCGTTTCGTATCAGTATCTTCAAGGCGAACAAAAAAAATTCCTTTACTTTGGTTAGCGACAGTCTTTGCCACAAGGGCGGTAAATAAACTACCGGTGTGTAAAAAACCCGTAGGGGACGGGGCAAAGCGCGTTACTTCCGCACCTTCTATTAATTTTCTTTTTGGATATTCTTTTTCTAAATCTTTAATTGTTTTATTAATCTCCGGGAAGATTAAGTTTGCAAGTTTTTCACGCATGATAAATACCTCACTAATCAATATTAAATATACCATAAAACTACGTTTTAAACAGAAAAAATAGAAAATAAAAGAACATTTATTGCAATTATATAAAAGTAGTGTTATTATAATTGGCAGCACGCAGGTGTAGTTCAATGGTAGAACACTACCTTGCCAAGGTAGATACGCGGGTTCGATTCCCGTCACCTGCTCCATTGGCATTTATCGGTCTCTTACGAAAGTAGGAGCCTTTTTTTATATCTTTTTCGCTGATTTCTAACTAAATTCATTAAAAAAGCATTCAATATTGACAAAAATTATTTATTATTTATAAAAATAAGGTAAAGGCAAACCTAGAGTAATCTAGCGACGCAAAACTATAGGGTCTTATAAAAGATAAGATAGCCAGCTGCCAAAATAATGGTGGTGGCTCTTTTTTTAGCCGCTAAGTGTCACTCTAGGAAAGGAAGTAAATACATTGAAAAACAAAATTCTTAATCGTAAAATTTCGCTTATTATTTTGAATTTCGTTATTCTCATCGGTTTGATCTCTTCTTTTACAATTACCACTTTTGCGTGGTTTACGAATAATAATCGCGCACAAATTATTGCCCGCCAAATTGAAATTGCCGCTCCTGGCTTTCAAATTCATTCCTATAATGTTTACCCCGTTACGGTCGTTAATGAAGGGTCAACAACAAATAGTTATACTTTTGAAAATAGTCCGGCGGTCCGTATGCCGCGTTTTGATCCCCAAGATATTGAATATACGCAATATCGGCGCGCCTTAGTTGTGCATATTACCTTCACATATACCGAAACGAGTACTGTTTACTTATATGCAAAAACAAACGCTGGTGCTTTTCATACCGGACATAGCGGCGCCGGCGAGTATGATGAAAATGTTACATCTAATGTTTTTCAATTAACAAGCGCTAACCCTGTATCGTTACCAAATGGTTGGTCAACCGCCACTTTAACTTATAACAAAGCGAACACTACTTCGTTTGTTAGTTTAAATCCTAATCCTGTAAAACAAACACGAATCCCGCTTACTACTTTATCAAACAGTGATAATGAATTGTGGTTTGTTATTGAATATAACGTTCCCGTCATGAATTATATAAATGATATTCGCGCTGATTCAATTAAGGAAGTAATGTACGCTGATCACATTACGTATTACGTAGGAGTGTAAAATGCAAAAAAGAAAACGACAAATGTATATTTTGGCTTTCTAACATCCCTTGCCTTTTTGTCATTAGTAACGACAACAATGGCATGGTTTACGACTGTTTTGCAATTTAACACAAAAATGACCGGTAGTTCAATTAGTAACTATTACGCAAGCGGAACCGGAACAGAAGCTGATCCCTACATTATTCGCACCCCAAAACATCTATATAACTTCTCCTGGCTGCAAAATAGCGGCGCCTGTCCAGAAAAAACATATTTTGAACTTGGCAATGATATTGATATGAAAGGCTCATTAACGGGCTTTCTAGACATTCATAGCGGTGCTATTCCCCCAATTGGCACTGACGAAGCCCCATTTCTTGGTAGTTTTGACGGTAATGGCTATACGCTTAAAAACTTATGGGTATCGAGTGATCCCCTTGATTGGAAAGAAAAACCAAGCCACTTTGAAATTGTAGATGTTGGTAATTCAATCGGCTTTTTTGGTAATTTAGGTTCAACTGAAGATGAACCACCAATTATCGGCTTGGCGCAAAACTTTTATCTTGAAAACCTTGAAGTTTCAAACAAAGTTAACAATAGCTATGTCGGGCTTGTTGCGGGATACGCTAACGGAACATTAAAGGGAATTGGGGTTAAAAATGCAAAGATTTCCTTAGGCCCAAGTGCCATTCGAGTAACGAGCGATTATTCATTAATTGGTAAGCTAGGTCCTTATATTACATGGTCCGATAATCCTGACCAAGGAGTAGCCGGTAATTTACTTGTCGACCCAAACTATCCCGGTCACTTATTTACGAACGTCAACTACCCAAGCACCGTCGCCGTCCCTAATTCCATTATTGGCAGTGCTTATTACGTGGGTAGCTTAACGACCCAAACTTCTTCTGTTAATGCAAGTAACTCAAGTTTTGTTAAATATAATCCATTAGTCGAAGTCGCGGAAAACCAAAACCAAGTTATTACAACGACGACTAGTAATATTACAACGATTACTGACGCTAATCACGCTTCCTTAGTCCATGAAGAGTTTTGGGCGCGTTATCAACAAGTGCGAAGTCTCGGGACTGCAAGGACTGTGCTTTTAGCTTCAACTTACCCGCCGACAAGAAACACGAATAATACATGGAGTAATAGTGTAACGCTCCCAAGTGAAGCGGGCACAAATATGACCGCTCCCCGTAACTCAATTTGGTTTAAGCCGAAAAAAGGTGGTACGAGTGGCCTTTCCTTCTTCCGTTTTAACCAAGGTGCCGATAATGAATCAATCTCTGTTTATCAATTCAAACGTAATGGGACAACAATTACGAATCTTAATGAAGTGCGCTTTTCTATTAGTAAAGCTGCGGTCGGTAACCGGACTGGTGTTTATTTTGACTTCCGTATTCCACAAACAATGGTTAGTGCGGGTTATGAATTTTTAGTGGCCGCCTCAAGTCAATATGCGGCGACGAGTGCGAGCTTCTTCTATTTAACGCTTTCCGGCACTAATGAAAGTGGTGGTGAAGACGCCGGTCTTATTGATGCCGTCGACTACACTTACCGCATGTCTAACGGTAATTTTGAAGACTTAATGGATGAAACCTACGTTCCCAAACGGACGATTTTAAAGTTTGATGGTACGTATGCTGGCAGCGCATATTACAATATGCTCGACTATCCAAATAATAATGGTTATGTTTATTACTTCACTGATCCTTCAACTTTTTATATTGATAACACCCTAGGAAATTCGGTGGGGGTAAGGGCGACAAACTTAAATAATTTCCCATCGCGACAAACAAGTTAAAAAATAGGGATATTTATATCATTTTCATTTACCTATTTGTAAATTTATGATATTCTTAACTCTAATTAAGTACCTTATATATTTTATTAAAATCTTAATTCACCTTATAATAAAAGAAAGAGAGGAATTTATTTATGCATAATGCAGACAAAAACCGTCTTAATGACGAAAAGAAATACGTAGTTATAGTTGAAAGACTCGCTGCTCGGGGCGTAACCGAAAAAGACATCGCTGAAATCACTTTAGGCTTACAAACAAAATATTTACCATTTTTAAAACTTGATATATGTTTAGATCACGTTAAAAGAGTACTCATGAAAAGGGAAGTGCAAAACGCTATTTTAACAGGTTTAGAACTCGATATTTTAGCCGAACAAGGAAAACTTAGCGAACCGTTATCAACGATTATTTTAAGTGACTATGGCCTCTACGGCATTGATGAAATCTTAGCCTTATCGATCGTTAATGTATATGGCTCAATTGGCTCGACCAACTTTGGCTTTGTCGATAAAACAAAACCAGGTATCATTGGTGAACTAGATAAAAAGGTCGAAGGTAAATTAACTTGCAATACGTTCTTAGATGATATCGTTGGCGCAATTGCCGCCGCCGCGGCAAGTTCAATCGCTCATAAATACGCCGACGTTGATAGCAAACCAGAAAACTTTTAATTAATTTTTACATATTAAAAAGCACTTCTTATACTACAAAAAGTAGGAAGTGCTTTTTTTATATTTTAAACAAAGAATAAAATTGTAAATACAATACCAGTAGCGAAGAATACACCGCCGATAATAAATAAAAAGGCGTATCCACTGACTGTTTTTTGCGCTTCAACATAATCAGCGTATGTTTGATGTTTTTTCCGCACAAAAGGGAGTAACATCATAAAAAGATGGCGTAAACTATAACCAATACCGTGGAAAGTGCCTAAGTTAGCAAACCAAATAAGAAAGCCTAAACCTAAATATAGCATTCCAGGAATTGAAAATCCATCCGCTAAAAAGCGATAAATTTGCCGGATGTCAGTTTCCGTATAAATATTGCGCATGCCAATAGCAAGGAAAAAGATGCCGGCTGCAATAAGAAAACCTACGACATACTTTAAAATCGCCGCTACTGTTTTATTCATTTTTACTAAATTGCTTCTTATATTCCGCTTCTTCTTGGTCGTTACAATAGACAAAGTGACCAGGACGGATTTCCCGCATTGATGGTAAATCGGTTGAGTAATCGTGATCAATGAACGGATTATAGTTAATGATTACCCGATGTTTTTCATACTCTGGGTCAGGAAGAGGAATTGCACTTAAAAGTGATTTTGTATATGGGTGTAAAGGATTAGCGAATAATTCTTCACTTGTTGTTAATTCAACGAGTTTGCCGCTATACATGACACCGATACGGTCGGAGAAATATTTTACGACCGATAAGTCATGAGCGACAAACATAATGGTTAAACCAAGTTTTTTACGAAGGGAGTTAAGTAAGTTAATAACTTGAGCTTGAATAGAAACGTCAAGCGCACTTACTGGCTCGTCAGCAATGATCATTTCTGGTTCCATGATAATGCTTCGCGCAATACCAATTCTTTGCCGTTGGCCACCACTAAATTCGTGGGGGTAACGAGTCGCGTGCTCTTTAACTAAACCAACAAGTTCAAGTGTTTCTTCAACTTTGGCTTTTAAATAGGCTTTATCTTTAATACCTTTAATAATAAGTCCTTCTTGAATAATTTCTTTAACAGTCATCCTTGGGTTTAAAGAACCAATTGGATCTTGGAAAATCATTTGAATGGAAGTGACAATACGGGCCTTTTTGGCAATGGCAAGATCTCGTTTATAGTCTTTTTGAAGTGCTTCTTTTTTCGCAAGATCTTGTTCTTCAGCTAGAAGCTTTTCATATTTTTCTTGCGTTTCTTTAACTGCTAATTTAGCGTAATCTTTATCGCAATTTTTTTGGTCATGCCGCGCTTTAACGATTTCAAGTTTTAATTCATCAATCCGTGCTTGACTTTCTTTTTTAAATTCAGCAAAGGCCGCTTTTTCGTCTTCACTCCCTTTTAAAGCGAGTCGCGCTTTTTTACGCAATTCACTTCTAATCTTTTTTATTTCATCTTGATAGGAACGAATACCAGCGGCAATGCGTACGCCTTTAAAATAAATATCACCTGACGTAATATCATAAATTTTAATAATCGAGCGACCGGTCGTTGTTTTACCACATCCTGATTCCCCGACTAAGCCAAAGACTTCACCTTTATAAATATCAAAGGATATACCGTCAACAGCCTTAAAGTCGCGCCGATTCATTTTAAAGTATTGGCAAAGATTTTGAACCGATAAAAGTACTTCTTTATTTTGATTTTTCATTTGTGTCCGGTCCTTTCTTTGGGTATTTCGCCGCTTTCATCCGTTTAATCCGTTCTTGGATAACGGTCGGCATATCAACTTTGGGCGCCCGCGGGTCTAAAAGCCAAGTTGCCGCATAATGCGTATCAGAGATTTTAAACATTGGTGGTTCTTCCTCGAAGTCGATTTTTAAAGCGTATTTATTACGCGCGGCAAACGCATCACCTTTCGGTGGGTAAATCATATTCGGAGGGGTACCCGGAATTGTTTCCAGTTTTTCTTTCGTTTGTAAGTCGGGCATCGAAGAGAGTAAAGCCCAAGTATACGGGTGAGCTGGCGAGTAGAATATATCATTAGTTGATCCGTATTCAACAATCTTACCCGCATACATAACCGCGATTTCATCCGCCATATTAGCAACGACACCTAAGTCGTGAGTAATAAAGATAATGGAAAGGTTACGACGTTTTTTAAGGTCGTTAATAAGACCTAAGATTTGCGCTTGAATTGTAACGTCTAACGCGGTCGTTGGTTCGTCACAAATTAATATTTCCGGTTCAGCGCTTAAGGCAATGGCAATAACTATCCGTTGCCTCATACCACCGGAAAATTCAAAGGGGTATTGTCTAAACCGTTCCCGAGCGTTAGGGATGGAAACTTCTTCCATGAGCTTAATTGCTTTTTCTTTCGCTGCTGTTTTTGATAATTTAAAGACGGAATCTTTTGCTTTTTCTTTTAAATAATCAACGAGCAAGAACGCAACTTTTTCCCATTTTTGGTAGTTGTGATCGCCAAACTTCCGGATGGAAGAGTTATATTTTTCAATAACAGCGTCACACGAAGAAATCATATCACCAATAATATCTTCTAAGGCAATAAGTTTTTTTGGAATAACTTGATAATCAAGTTTTTTGCCGCGACTTTCAAGGCGTGCGTAACGTGCGCTTTGGCGGGCAAAACGTCTTTCTTCCTTAACGTTACTTTTCTTTGCTTGGAAGTATTTATTTAAATCGCCCATGAGCGAATTAATTAAAATATAAGCCGCGTTATCTTTTTGCGTTTTTAAAGGATCAATCGATGCTTCAACAACTGGTTTTAGTGCCTTTATACGCGCTTTAAATACTTTTTTGTCAAGTTCTTCTTCTTGAAGTGCCTTTTTAAAGGCCTCGACTAAGGTGACGACTTCACGTTTAAATTCTAATGTTTTATAAACACTATGCTCAAGCGCTGCGCGGTTATAGGTGGTAAAGGTTGGAATAAATGTTTCATCGATAAATTGCTTTGTTTTTGTGTTGATTTCCTTAAACGGAAGGGAACTTAAATCTGCTTTATCATTTTTATTAACATAGAATCCTAAGTGGAAAAAATCAATTTCTTCCCGGTCGATAATCGTATCGACAATCGTTTCAACTTTCGTAAAGTTTTCAATAATTGCCGGAATACGACTTTGTTTTTCTTCCGTTTTTAAAGCTTTCCATCCCTTATAGGTAGCAAGAATTTCTCTTAACGTTTCTTCAACTGTTTTAAGTTCTTGCTCAATTCCGTAGACAAAATAACTATCTTTAATGCGTTTTTGTTTACGAAGCATCATCTTAATTTGCGAAGACGGATCACCAAGATAACGGTGTTTAAGCTTAATAAGTAAGTCTTTAATGGCCGAGGATATATCACCGGCAAAACCTAAAGATTCATTAAAGGAATTTTCAAGCATGCTCGCTTTTAAGTTTGCGCCGTTGAAATCAGCAAGTAATTGGTCAATAACTGCTTTATCATGTGAACTTTCAGCTTTTGCTTCATACATCGCAATCTTTAGATTGTTAAGCATTGCTTTTAAGTCTTTTTTCGCTTCTTTGCGAATTGCTTTGTTTTTAAGAAGCATCGCTTCCGTAATTTGGTAACCAATACGTACAATCGGGTTTAAAGAAGATAAAGGATCTTGGAAAATCATGCCAATTTTATCGCCCCGGACATGATACATGTCTTGTTCGCTCGAGCGTAATAAATCTTTACCGTCATAAATAATTTCGCCACTTTCAATAATGACGTTTCCGGCGGAAATACCTAGAATTGCTTTTGAGGTGACAGATTTACCAGAACCTGATTCACCAACAATTGCTAAGGTTTTGCCTTTATCAAGTTTAAAAGAGATGTCGCGGACAGCTTTAACGGCACCGTTATTTGTCCGGAAGGAAATCTTTAAACGTTTTACTTCTAAAATTGCCATAATTAACTGTCACTTCCTCTCAATTGTGGATTAAATGCATCGCGTAGACCGTTACCAAAGAGGTTAAACGAAATCATTAATAGCGAAATAATAAGGGCGGGGAAAATCATAAGCGATGGGTAAGATGTCCAAATCGCTGACGCGTCAGAAAGTAATGTCCCTAAAGACGTCGTAGTCGCACCGCCAACTTTAATAATACCTAAGTAAGAAAGCATACTTTCGGAGAATATAACACCAGGAATAACGAGTACGGATGATGTAATAAGCGTTCCTAATGTATTAGGGAAAATATGTTTCCACATAATACGGTTATCGGAAGCCCCAAGCGTTCGCGCCGCCAGGACATATTCTTGGTTTTTATACCGGTAAAACTGCGTTCTAACTGAGGCGGCCGTTCCTAGCCACCCTGTTGCAACATAAGCAAAGAGCAGCCCGACAAAAGATCCCACCTTCGCCGCAAAGTGCAGCTGGAAGAGCGTAACGGTAACAACAAAGGGAACACCGGCTAAAATATCGCTAATCCGTTCCATGACTAAGTCCGTGGCTCCGCCGTAATATCCTTCTACGGCCCCATAAAGTGCACCAATTACGAAGTTAATCGTACTAACGAGCACCGCAATAATGAGTGAGAGTCGCACCCCGGTTGATAGGCGGTAAATCATTGAATAACCTTGCGAATCAGTACCAAAGATATAATTTGGTTCCCGTCCATAAATGTATTGATAGTAATTATAATAGAGCACCCGAACTTTATATTGTGCAGTTTCAAAAGAACCGCCACCAGTGTGGACATAATAGACAAAGTTATTAGATGCATCACGCATATAATTATCTTCAAATACCATATCGGGAGCGTAAGGAATCGGCACTGCTTGACCACCGACAATTTTTACGGGGTCATTGCGGTTTGTTGCTTTATACCAATAGTTAGCAGCGTCAGGCGAACCTTCACCAAAGGTCCATTCATTACTTGCGATTAAAGGATAAAAGAGTTTAAGATTTTTTTCTTCTTCCCAAGCCCGCATTTCAAGATAGCGACTTTGTTCAATCGAAATGTATTTAAAGCCAACTGCTAAATATTGGTCAACCGCTGCTTTATAACGCGCTGAAGAGTCGCCATAATTTGCTTCAGTGGCCTTGCCATATTTAACAACTGGTTGATATTTTGATTTTCGTGATTCTTCAATTGTCACCACCGGATTTTCTTCACTAAATTCAGCGGCCACCCCTTTTCCTAATTCATAATAAAGGACACGATTTGTTAAAACTTTGGATTGCGAGCCATTGACACCAATATTATATAAAATAGTGTTGCGTGGTCCTTTTTTAGCATAATATGGGTCCATAATCGTTTGCACCGAAGTCGGAGTTAAAATCGGCACAAAAAGAGCGAATAGTAAGATCAAACCAATAATAATTGAAGCAGTAACGCTTGCTTTATTACGGGTGAAACGGAAAAAGGCATCCGCAAAATAACCACGAGCTTTTGTTTTTAGTTTGTGGTCATGTAATTTAATATTTTCATGAGCAAAGGTGAAACGTTCATCCTTTACATTCTTATTTGTTAATTTATTACTATTCATATTACTTTTTCCCCATCTTAATACGTGGATCAATAAATCCGTATGAAATATCAACCACAATGCCCGCCGTTAGACCAATAAAAGTATAAAATACCGTTTCTAACATAAAGATATCGTAGTCAAGCTGATTTATTGACATTAGATAAAGTGAACCAACCCCCGGAATCGAGAAGATTTGTTCAATAATCATTGAGCCGCCTAAAATACCAATAAATGACGCAATAAGCATCGGGAAGATTGGTACCATGGCATTTTTTAAAGCGTGGCGGGTCGTTGCTTGCCCTCTTGTTAAGCCTTTTGTACGGGCAAGTAACATATATTCTGATGTTAATGTTTCCGATAACTCCGCTCTTGTAAAACGGGTAAGTCCAGCAATTTCACCAAAGGATAACGCTAGCACCGGAAGAATTAAACTCGAGAACATTTTAGCAGTGAAATAACTTCCCCCGGCATCGGCAAGTGAATACATGACGTTTGTCGGCACCCACCGTAATTTAAAGTAAAAGAAGTATTGCACTAAGAAAGCGTAAACGTAAGACGGTACACTAACAAAGATAATAACGACGGTTGAGATAAGGTGATCTTGCCACTTGTTCTTCTTAATGGCGGCATAAATACCTAGTGAAATCCCAACCGGGATTGATAAAATAAGTGAGTATAAGTTAACAATAACAGTTGGTAAAATTCTCGAACCCATAACTTCAACGGCTGGCGTCGTCAGCGCGATTTTCCATGAAGTCCCAAAATCAAATTTGGTAAAGATGTTCCTTAAATAAATACCATATTGCACGATAATTGGCTTATTGTAACCTAATGCTTCCCACCGAGCTTTGATTAACGCTTGTAAGTTTGGTTCGAGTGGCATCTCTTGGGGGAGGAGCCGGATAAGAAAAAAACTTATCGTTATAATGACAAAAAAGGTAAATACCAATAACCCCAAACGCTTTAAAATATATTTTCCCATTACATAATTCCTTCTTTTCTATAACTGCATGCAAACGCAACGCGATTGCTCACGTTGCGTTTGATGGTCAATAAGTTTTTATTTTTAACTAACTACTATTTGTAGTCGATTTGTCCGCCGTTTTGCTTAACAAAGGCAGCCCAAGCAGCGTCGCTATAATTGAATTTTAATAAGCGTAATCCGCCGAAGCCATACATAATGTTGTATTCGTTTGTGATATAGCTAACTTGGAAACCAAGTAAGAATGAAGCAGTTGCTGTTGCTAATGGGATACGGAAGAATTTATCAAGGTATTCTCTTTCTAAGAAAGCCAAGATCTTGAGTTTTAATTCGTTTGGTGCGTTGACATATTTTCCACTACCAGATAAAGCACCTGACCATTGTTGCCATGTCATTGTATCTTCAAAGTCATCGAATTCGACAGTTAAGGTTTCCGTTCTTGGATCCCACATTCCAATTTCGTTAACGCCATATTTATCTGGGTCGGCGTAAACTTCCATGTTTGAGAATGGGTAAAATGCCGCTCCACCCCATGCACCGTAACCAATAGCGAATTTGCCAGCTGGTACGTCGCCATAGCGGTCTTCTAAGTTACCGATTGCTTCAAAGGTTACTTTACCAAAGCCACTGCCTTCAATTGCCGCGTTAATATATTTATTTAATAAGGCAACTTGGGCGAGTTCGTCACTTTGGATTGGGCCTTTGGCGTAGGCGATACGGATTTTAATTTCTTCACCGCTCGTGTAAATACCGTCGGCTACTAAAGCGTCGTGCGCTTCTTTCATTAATCTCTTGGCTTCACTTAAGTTGTAACCATTGATGGAATCATAAGCTTCCTTAAGGGTCGCGTATGGTTTTCCTTCACCGTATTCAACACCATAGAGATCAACAATAGCTTGCATTGCTGGTTCTGAGTCACGGTATCTTGAATCTGGGTTGTTCCAAACATCATAGTAGTAAAGACTATTAAAGAGTGAGTATGCTGGTTTGTAAGCGGCTGTTTTTGTAACAAATTCAGCGCGGTCAATACCTAAGGACATACCTTTTCTAAAGCTCTTATGGCTTAAGACGACACTGTTTATATTTCCTTCATTTTGGTCCATTTGTTGGAGATTTTCTAACTTAGCGTTAAAGAAGAAGGACATTGTGTATGTTTCATCAACTTGATATAAAGCATCAGAGAGGGTGTAATCACTTAATTCTGAAGCAGTTGGTGAGTAAGAGGTAAGGTTACCCGCTAAGAATTGTGCTTTTGCAGCGGCGTCACTTAAGACGTCGATAACAATTTTGTCAGGGGCATATTGTGGCACTTTTTGTCCATTAACTTCAAAGAGTGTAGTGGAGGTTAAGCGTCCATCGACTTTTTCATAACCGTGCCAGTGTTCGTTTCTTTCAAAGACCATTTGTTTATTGGCTTCTAAAGTTTTAAGAACATATGGACCGTATGAAGCGGTATTATTTAAGTTGGTACCGTATTTGGTAACAACGAGTTCACCGGTTTTGTCGATGTTTGCGTCATAAAGTTCTTCATGAACTAACCAACTTGAAGTAAAGCTAACAAGCGCTTCTGATTCGACAAGTGGTGTGGCCATTACATAGTTAAAGGTAAGATCATCAACTTTATAAAGACCAACTTCATCAAAGCTTGCTTCTGGGAACTCTTCTTCGACATATGCATAGTGAATCCAGTCAGCACCACTTTCACCCCATGGTTCGGAGTTATCAAGGAGTGCTTTAAATAAATTTAAGTTTTCTTCCGTTAACTTAAGTTTATAAGCGTCATCACCTTCAGTTTCGACTTTAGCAACAACTGCTTCCCATGATGGCATGTCGAATGCTTCTGCCCCGTAGGCGTCAACATAATCTTTTAACGTGTAGCCGCCTAAATATTGTAAGCTGTGGTTTAATGCAATAAAAATACCTAAACCATTTTCTTTTTGCACAAAGACTCCATCTTCTAATTTTAAGTCATCATCGCCCTTAATTTTATGGTCACCGCTTGCTAAGTTATCAAAGAAAGCTCTACTACCTTGAAATACATAGTTCTTTGCTCCAGCAATTGCGCTATTGCCGTCGTAATAGAGGTTTGCCCGGTAGTTGATCATATCTGGATCTAAGAGCCGTTTGCCTGATTCAATGAATGAATCCGCATTAATGACAGTACCATCGTGCCATTTTAAATTTTCTCTAAGTTTAATTTGGTAAACATATTGGCCGGGGTTATCTTCATCAAGACTGTCAAGATAAGCATTAGCTTCTTCTTCACCATCAAAAACATATTTTCCTAATGCAGCAGCACTTGTTCTTGTAACGTCAGTAATTGATTCAGCTAAGTCATAGACCCATTGGTAGTGTCCTTTTTCGGTATCAAGGGGGGCCAATGAGACAAAACCTTCTGATAAGTAACTAAGTACACTGTCATCAGCGTTTGTTTCCCAACTGTGTGGGTTCCAGTTTGAGGCTAGGGCAGACGAATAACTACGATACGTAAAGGTATCTGGTTTTGGTTTTGGTTTACAACCGCTTAATACGATTGCAAATGTCGCACCAGCAAAAACCGTTAACAATAATTTTGATTTTCTCATAGTTTTTTTCTCCTTTCGAATTATTGTTCGCAACTACTTATAACAATATAGCGCATATTGCCTAAAGTAGTTATCTTAATTGAGGTTGTAGTTCTTTCGACGTACACTACCCCAAATATATTAATAGTATATTGATATACAGGAGCCATTGCAAGAAATGAATAACATGAAAGCGTTTCCACCCTTTTTTTGGGTCATCAGCAATAGAAAAAATCGCATATTTAGCGACTTATGGCTCTTTCAATATAGAGAAAACGATAATGTTATTCGCTCTTTTCAGAAGTGTCTTCCGCGTTTACTTCAGTTTTTTCCGCTTCTTCGACTTTTGGTTCAAGGATTTCTTGACGTGCTTTAAGTTCATCTTGGCGCATCATTAAAATTTGACTAATATAGTTACTTGCTTCAGGTGGCAAGGTGGGGTTTTTAATAATTTCTTTAAGTTCTTCGATCGTGAACTTTAAAATTTCCACCCGTTTAGGTTCCATGAAGGCGTGGTAATAGTAATAATAAAAGCGGGTTGTAAACGGTAAAATTACGGCAAACGCTAAGAGAGCAATAAGCTCAACTTGTAAGAAAAGCATGACACTTGGGGCAAGTGTTTTAATTAAGAAATAACTGCCTATATATAATAAGGTATAGAGCACGAACGAAAATAACGCCATTAATGACTGCATTAAAAAGATTTTGCGTCGATCTTTTTTGTTACCAAGAAACTGCATTTTCAAATCTTTAAAACGATACGAAGGTCGATGTTCAATAAAGATTGATAAATAAACATGAAAGACACCACGATTAAAAATAAAGATAATACCGGCAATCACTAATAGTTGGTTAAAGATATTAAGAGCATCGTTATATTTTTGAAATAACACAAGTAATTCATCACCAAGCGTTGCGTATGCTTCAGGTGATGTAGCGGCTTGAAAGCGGGTAAAGATGTCCATTAAACTTGATAAAAACGGTTGATCATAAAAATAAATGAACATATATAGTCCCAAAAGGAAAACAAATGACACAATAATAACATAGAGTAAGTAAATTAATAATGTGCGCCATGAGAAAAAGACACTAATGCGGCCACTGCGGTATGTATTTTTAAATAAATTATAATAGACTTTAAAATTACGCGGTGACTCATTGCCTGATTCAATAAGGGCGCTATATTCAGTAAAAGTAACAACGAGCGGCATTAAAATCATAATAAACACAAAAATACCGATGATACTGAAGTCGGTGTAGTTTAAATAAGTCATGACAAAAGTAATCGCCAATAAAATAAGCGTAAATAAAATATAGTTTTTTACTCTACCCTTTTGTGACCATAGAGTTTTAAATACACTACCAAATGTTACTTTTTCTTGGGCCATTTGCTTCCTTTCTCTCGTCTTAAGTTTAAATCATCAATTTCATGGACCCGTTTTTTTAATTCTTCAGCGTTAAGTGGGGCAATATCGCGTCCCTCAATTTTTAACACAAGTTTCATAAAGTCACGTGTATCAATGATAAAGTTTTGACTATCATTAACATTTAAATCAGTAATTTTTGTATCAACACTGACAAGGGTGATGCCAACAAAAGTATTGTGATCAATGCCGGTTCTTAAACTTAACTTTTGCACAAGATGTTTCGTTTTAAGAAATGGACTATCGATAATCTCTTCATCCCCTTGTTTATTTTTTAAAATCCACTTCGAATCTTGCGGATTACCAGATAACACTCCTTTATAAATATAATCGTTAATAACATAAATATATTTATTACCAAAAAGAATGTGATCAATATATAAACTTTCCCGATTATTAAGTTTAATCTCTAATTTATTAATAAGGTAATAATCATGATATACCGCGGTTTTACGGATTATTGGATAAAAATAATGTAATAATGCAAACCTTTGGAGTAACTTTTTCCGCAACGATAAAAACACTGCAATAATCAAAGCAATGATTACAACTAGCGAGATTGCTAGTAATATATATTCGGTTACTCCAAAGGCTAATACATTCATTATTCTGCGATTTCTAAGGCAATTTCCACCATTTGGGTTAAACCCACTTGCCGTTCTTCAACGGTGGCAATGCGGGAATGATCGGTGAAACTATCACTAACGGTTAATAAGCAGGCGGCTTTTTTTCCAAGTTTAGCGGCCGTGCTATAAAGGGCGTATGATTCCATTTCGACCCCTAAAACACCGAGTCGAGCCCACTTCTTCCATGAGTTTTTATCGTCATCATAAAAGACGTCAGCACTTAAAATGTTTCCAACGTGGACATTAATTCCTTTACGCCGAGCTTCATCCCGGGCTTTAACAGCAATATCAAAGTCACCGATTGCGCTATAAGTTCCGCCTAGTAAATTAAATTGCGCAGCCCAGTTTGAATCGGTTGAACTACCAATCGCGACGATAACATCAAAAAGTTTAATATGTGGTTGGTAAGAACCACAAGTACCAATCCGAATTATCGTTTCTACTCCGTAACCAGTGTAGAGTTCATGGCTATAAATACCGATGGAAGGATGACCCATTCCACTTGCCATAACGGAAATGCGTTTTCCTTTGTAATAACCGGTATAGCCCCATATATTGCGGACATCGGTTACTTTTTCTACATCAGTTAGAAAGGTGTTAGCAATCCATTCCGCTCTTTTTGGATCGCCTGGCATTAAAACAGTCTTTGCAAAAGCGCCATCTTTTGCGTTAATGTGAGGTGTTCCCATATATTTCTCCTTTTTCAGTTGTATTTATTATAACATTTTAAAATGTTAGCTTAAAGTTTAGGGGTTCTTTAATCAAAAATTACTTCACCACTTAAGGCCGCATTAATAATTCTATTTACTTCCCCAATATTTGTTGTATGGGAAAGAGCGGGAATATTTTCTTTACTAAACCACCGTACATCACTTATTTCATGATCATGATTATTAGTGAAACGAATAAAATTCCCTTTAAATACAACGACAAAATTTGGGGTTCCTACAACACCTTTATAAGGATTTCGACTTAATACGGCAACAAGACCCGTTAACTCAATATCAGCCCCTGCTTCTTCTTTTACTTCACGTAACGCCGCTTCACTTGGGGTATCGTAAATATCAACCCATCCACCAGGAAAACTATATTTATCATCGACTACTTCTTTAACCATTAGAAATTCATTATTGTCATTAAAAACAATCGTGCGAATACTAATATTGGGGGTTGGATAAACATCACGTTCAAAGTAATTATTCCGTTCCAAGGAAACATCTTCGAGTTCTTCAAGCATCGTTAAAGTAAGTGTTTGTAATTCTTCGTAATTTCGTAAAGCATACGGATCATTTGAATATAGTAAACCAATCTTTGTAATCGCTTGAATTTTCATTAGATAATCGTAAAGATTTTTTCTGTCCATAACAAAAATAAGTATAACATATTACAAAGTAATTATTAAGGTACATAAGCAATTTTTTAAAACTTTTAGGTATAATGTAAAGGGGGAAGAATATTATGTATAAATGGGAACAATTTAAAAATATTTTAGCTGTTACGACTTCACGTGAAGGGGGATTTTCAACTGGTGATTTTGCTTCACTTAACTTAGCGTTTCATGTCGGTGATGATAAAAAGATAGTTAAGAAAAATCGCGACCACTTCTTTCAGCGGGAGGATATTAACTTATTAGAGACAAACACTGTTTTTGTCGCGCAAAACCATTCTAAAATAACATTAAAGGTCACAAAAGACGATGTTGGACGAGGTTATCACGCTTTTGAAGATGGTTTAAACGCGGATGCTTTATACACAAAAGAAAAGGGTATTGCCTTAGCAATATATCACGCTAATTGTGTACCACTTTTCGTTTATGTTCCAAACCATGACATCGTCGGCATTATTCACGCTGGTGAACTTGGTAGTGTTGCTAATATTTCCGGACTCTTTGTAAAAAAACTTATAAAAGATGAAGGAGTTAAGCCGGAAGAAATTTATGTAAATATTGGTCCAAGCTTATCTTTTTCTCATCGCGTAATTACAAAGAAACGCGCTGAAGAATTAGCAGCGTTAGGAAATCCAATCCAAAAAGCGGTAAAAGCTACTTTACCGCAGTATTTCCTTGATTTACCACTTCTAAATATTTTACAACTACGTGAAGTTGGTGTTCCTTTCGAAAACATCACTTTTTCTAATATTTGCACTTATGAAAATAAGGACCGGTTCTACCATTATGAAAAAGGTAAACATACTGGTCGTAATATTTCCTTTATTCGCTTAAATAATTAACGCTTTTTAGCAAACATTTTATTAACGGGTTCGGGAACGAGCCGCGAAACATCAATGCCCCCAGCGACCATTTCTTTAATTGTGCTACTAGAAATAAACATAAACTCATGCTTAGCCATGAAAAAGATTGATTCTATTTGCTTATCAATGAATACATTTGCACTATTCATTTGAAACTCATATTCAAAGTCAGTTGCGGCGCGTAAACCACGAATCATCGCTTTAGCGCCTACTTTTTGTGCATAGTGAATCGTTAAACCACTTGTCGCTTCGACACTAACTTGGGGATAATCTTTTAAAGATTCTTTAATCATTGACACCCGTTCTTCTGTCGTAAAGAAATATTTCTTCGCCGGGTTAACGGCCACTAAAATAATAATACGATCAAAAACGCATAATGCTCTTTTGACAATATCAATATGTCCATTCGTAATCGGGTCAAAACTACCGGGATAGATTGCTAAAACATTCATAATGCACCTCTTAGGATTGTTAAATGGGTTAATCCGTATTTATACTTTCTAATTTTAACATTATTTAAGGAAAGGTTTGCTTCTTTATCAGTTTCAAGAACCATAATGTATTCTTTTTTTAGGATATTACTTTCAAAAACTTTTGAAACAATCGCTTCAATATCGTAATCATATGGGGGATCAATAAAGACAATATCAAGCGAGTTTTTCTCTATTTGCGCCAATTTGTTTTCGTAATCGCCCTTAAGTAATATTACCTCTTCTTCAACAATTTCAAGGTTTTTAGTTAGGATTTGCAAGGTTTTCAAACTATTTTCACAAAAAATTGCTTTTGTCGCCCCGCGGGATAAGGCTTCAATACCTAAAGCACCGGTCCCAGCAAAAAGGTCAAGCACAGTTGCATTTTTTAAGTCATTTCCTAGCGCCGAAAACATTGCTTCTTTTACCCGATCTTTAGTAGCCCGAGTATGACTATCAAAAAGGGTTAAAAGTTGCCGTGACTTATATTTTCCGGCAATAACTCTTCCTTTTATTGGCATGAGCACCCCCTTGGCTTACAAAAATCATCAAAGATTCTTTTTGATACATAATTATAAAGCTCACTTACTTTTTTATACTGCTTGTTGTAGGCACTTACTAAGGGGTTACTATCTAATAAATATTTTTGTGCAAATAACTGTTGTCGTAAAGATTTTACTTCATAATGTTCGATATCATAGTATTCTAATAAATTATTTATTTTATCTTGTAGGTTATTGCACACAGCGTGGAGTGCTCTTATTTCTTCATCAGCGGTAACTTTAAGTTCTAATTCCTTAAGTAAAACGACATCAACGTGTGCTTCCAGTGCACTATGTAAAGCAAAGGCCAACTCATAAATCTTTTTACTCATAGAATTATTATACAAAAAGTTCGCTCTTTACATAGTAAAAATGCGAAATATAAGAAAAGTTATGATAGAATAAGGACGGACAAAAATATTATGTTGAAGATATTTAAAGATAGTGAAAAAGTATTACGTGAACGGGCAAAGAAAGTTGTAGTCCCCCTTTCTAAGGAAGATGAAGATTTAGCCCACGCGATGTTTTTACATATTAAAGAAAGTCAAGACCCCGTACTTAGTAAAAAATATGGCTTAAGGGCGGGTGTTGGCTTAGCAGCGCCCCAAGTTGGGGTGAGCAAGCAAATAATCATCGTCCATATTCCTGATGATAAAGATGAAGAAAATAATTTTACATTTGTGCTAGCAAATCCGCAAATTGTTTCTTCTTCAGTTCGCCGCGCCTATTTACGCGGGGGCGAAGCTTGTCTATCAGTCGATGAAAAATATCCGGGTAACGTCTACCGTCACCACAAAATAAAAGTTAAAGCTTATGATATATTAAATAAAAGTCCAATTGAAATAACTGCTACTGGGTATGAGGCAATTGTATTACAGCATGAGATTGACCATTTAAATGGCATTCTCTTCTATGATCGCATTGATCCTTTAAACCGTTCTAAATTCCCCGATGCCGTTGTTATCTAATATTGTTAGCGATTTACATTTACTTTAGCGTTATGTTTTGGCATAATGGAATAAAGTTAAAGTAAATAATTTATAATTTAGGAGAAAGTTATGACATCCAATTCAAAATTTCAAATGCCGGTTTCTATTTATGCCTTGGGTGGTTTAGGAGAAGTTGGTAAAAACATGTACGTCGTCGAAAACGACAAAACCTTACTTATCTTTGATGCCGGGGTACTTTTTCCTGAACAAGATTTACCTGGCATCGATTATGTAATTCCTGATTTTACATATTTACGCGATAATGCCCGGAAAATTAAGGCACTTTTTATTACGCATGGCCACGAAGATCATATCGGTTCGATTCCATTTTTAATTCAAGTTGTCCATATCCCCATTATTTACGCGCCCCCGCTTGCCGCATCTTTAATTCGTTATAAATTACAAATGATGCGCATTAAAACTCCAGTCAACATTGTTGAATACACTGATGATACAGTCATTAAAATCGATGATATGACGGTTAGTTTCTTTGCGGTAACGCACTCGATTCCTGATTGTTATGGGTATTGTGTTGATACCGAACACGGGCGTATTGTGAGTACTGGAGACTTTAAGGTGGACTTAACACCTATCGGTAAAGATATTGATTTAGGTAAAATTGCTGCTTTAGGAAATGAAGGGGTTGATTTATTACTTAGTGACTCCACGAATAGTGAACATCCTGGTTACACTCCTAGTGAACGAAATGTCATTAGTGCAATTAATGAAATCTTCGCTAATGCCCAAGGGCGGCTTATTATTTCCACATTTTCAAGTAACATAAGCCGGATTCAACAAATTGTTGAAGCAACCGTTAACTATAAACGGAAAATAATTATTATTGGTCGGTCAATGGAAAAAGTTGTTAAGACTTCGCGGGAATTAGGCTATATTAAAATTCCTGACGCTAGTATTGTCGATGTAAGTAAATCAAGTCAACTTAAACCCGAAGAAACAGTCGTTTTATGTACTGGTTCGCAAGGTGAGCCAATGGCTGCTTTATCACGCATTGCCGACGGCACCCATAAAGAAATTAGCATTATTCCGGGCGATACCGTTGTCTTCTCAAGTTCACCGATTCCAGGTAATAGTGTCGGTATTGACCGCATTGTTAACCAATTAACAAGACTTGGGGCGAACGTTCTTACTAACTCAATTTTACGTAATATTCATAGTTCGGGACACCCTTCACAAGAAGAATTAAAACTAATGCTACGTCTTGTGCGCCCAAAATACTTTATGCCGATGCACGGTGAATATCGGATGCTTAAACTTCACGCTGAATTAGCGGCAACGGTCGGCGTACCACTTGAAAATTCCTTTGTCCTTAAAAACGGGGAAACATTAGAACTTCGTAACGGGAAAGTAACAAGAGGGCGCTCTTTCCCAGTTGCCGATATTTATTTAGACGGCAATTCCACTGAAGGTATGTCGCGCGCTGTCTTAAATGACCGCCGCCAATTAAATCAAGATGGCATGGTTGCTGTTTTAATTGCCGTTGATCCGAAACAAAATAAATTACTCGTCCCGGCCGAACTTTATAGTCGCGGCTTTATAAATTGGAACATTTCAAACTTATTACCAATGGCTGAAAAGCATATCAATCAAGTATTAACTAAGTTGTATGCTGAAAAAACAACAACCTTTGGTGAAGTTAAAAATGTGGTGCGTGATGAATTAGAACCATACTTCTTAGAAAAAACCGGTCGTAAACCGATGATTATTCCGGTTATTATGAGTTCGGGGTTATAATATGTTTATTTTAGCGTCAAAATCTCCACGCCGCCAGGAACTTTTAAAAAAGATTGTTCCCGAATTTAAAATTGTCGTTCCCGATATTGATGAAAACATATTAGTGAGTATTCCTAGTGATACCGCGAAAATTATTTCAAAGTTTAAAGCTTATAAAATATTTGCAAGTTATCCTGAGGCAACCGTTTTAGCGTGTGACACGATTGTTGTCATTGATGGCGAACTTTTAGGCAAACCAAAAGACGCTCGTGACGCGAAGCGAATGCTTAAAAAACTAAGCGGCAGAAAGCATCATGTTATAAGTGGCTTTACGCTTTTAGGACCTAATATTGAAATAAATAAAAACATCGTCACCGAAGTATATTTTAATGACTTAGGTGACGAATTAATTGATGAATATATTAAGACCGGTTCCCCATTTGATAAAGCTGGCGCTTACGGCATTCAAGACGAAGCCTTTGCCCTTGTGAGAAGTATTAAGGGGAGCTACTACAATGTCATGGGCTTACCAGTTGAAGCTTTACGTAAGGTGATTAAATAGTCTCGCTACTTCTTTATTAACAAGTAAGACAAGTTTAGATTGCATAACAATAACACGGTCCACCCCGTATTTTTTTAAAGCATCAAGGTCGATAATAGTTTGATCTTTTAAAGAGACACTTAAGCGCGACCCACGTAATGATATATCTAAAATATTATCAACACCACCCAAGAAATTTAAAAACTCTTCCTTATCAATGGTGTCTTGAGCACTCGGCGTTTCTTTTTTTAAACGGGGAATAAATAGAAAGAAAATTATTAATACCGTAATAACACTAAAGATGGTTAACGCGATAAAGAGGGCATATTTGCCAAGGAATTCATTAAAATTCATTGTTTATCCTCCTAGAAAGGTTTCATTTAAGATTTGTGTGTATGGGCGATCATCGCGATGCATAATTTTAACTTTTTTATTACTTAAGAAAATTTTAATCGTAAACGGGGCATCGTTTAATTTCTTCGTTAAACTATCATACCCAAAAAAGGTAAAGTTATTTTCCCCTTTAAAAGTTAATACATCTTTATCGCCAATAATAAGGGGGTTAACTAGCGGGCGATAAACACTATTAGCGATAGGGGCAATCTTTGTATATTCAAGTAACGGTAAATCACGATTTATAATCGCTCCTCCTAATGATTTATTATAGCCACTACTGCCAAGTTGCGTCGCCACAAGCACACCGTTACCCCGATATTTTTCCAGAAAGTCATCGTTTAATGTAACATCAAGCACTAAAGTATGATGCACATTTTCAATCCGGACTTCATTAACAGCGTAAAAATTACGCTTGCGGTTATTTTGAATTACTTCGGCTTTCACTAAGCGATACGTATTAAAACGCGCTTCTTGCATTTTTATCTTCGTAAACACAATATTTAAGTCATCAGGGCGAAAATCAGCAAAAAAGCCAAGTGACCCGGTATGAATACCAACAAAATTAATTTTACTTAGTTTACGTAAGTAAAGATGGACCGCCTTTAAGAAAGTACCGTCGCCCCCAATTGAAAAAACATAGTCAGGATTTTCTTCGTCATAGGTAAAACCGTAATGGCTCGCTAGACGATGGAGCGCCTCACTTACAGCCCGGCTTTGGGCGTCTTCTCTTACAATTACTCGATATTTTATTCCCATAACTTTATAAATCTTCCTATATATTGTATCATAATGGTAGATTGAGGTAATAACAATGGCAACAAGTATTGAAATTGAAGCAAAAGCACTATTAACAAGAGCGCAATATAATCAAGTTCTCCAACATTTTAATTTAGATGTGGCAGATGGTTATATTCAAAAAAACTATTATATTGACACTGAAAATCGTGATTTACGGAAACTAGGTTTAAGTTTAAGAATTAGGAAATTAAATGGCTATATTATGCAGTTTAAACTACCAATGGCCGAAGGATTATTAGAAAAATCCCAAAACTTAGTGCGGGATCAATTTGATTTATTCCAAAAAAAGCATGTATTCCCCGAAGGCGATATTAGTGATTTTATCGAAAGTTTATATATTAATCCGAGTGACTTAAAGATTATCGCTAGCCTTTCCACTTTACGAATTGAGAAAGAATATGAAGACTTAACGCTCGCTATTGATGAAAATCGTTATGGCGAACAACAAGATTATGAACTCGAAATGGAAGCAACTTCGATGCAAAAAGCAAAAGCACTTTTAAAGAAAATCTGTGATGAAGTCGGCATTCCATATAATGAAAATCTTGATAGTAAACAAAAAAGAGCAATTAATGCTCTTTCTAGTACAAAGTAATTAAAACTTAAATTAAGTTACTCAATATCGCAATCATCACCTTCGCAAGCTTCAAACTCGCTTGGTTTTACCATTAGTTCTTCTTCCATTTCCGCTCGTCTTTCGCGCGGGATGAAAGTCATAATTTCTTCGCTATTATAGCCAACTTGAATCCGATTGGTGTCGACCATAATCGGTCTTTTTAAAACTGATGGGTTTTCTTTGATGAATTTAACGACTTCAGACATCGTTAGGCTGTTAATATCAATATTTTTTTCTTTGATAACTTTGCTCCGCGTCGAAATGATATCTTCCGTACCGTTTTCAGACTTATATAATATTTCCTTTAGTTCTTCTTCACTTAAAGAAGCGGAAAAAATATTGTGCTCTTCGTATGGAATTTGTTGTTCATCAAACCATTGTTTAACTTTTCGACACGAAGAACAACTTGGTGATGTATATATCTTGATCATCTGCTACCTCCTTGTTTTCGCGTTTATAATATATCGTATTTTGCAAGTTAATGCAATACCTTCTGGCAATTTTAAAAAGATTTTTAAATACTCCTTGAAGTTGCTATTAGGAGTGTTTTAGATTATAATTTCTTAGGAGATATTATATTATGCGTATATTAAGTGGAATTAAACCAACGGGAAAACTAACGTTAGGCAATTATATTGGTGCCCTCAAAAACTTTGCAAAGTTCCAAGACGAAAATGAAGTTTATATTTTTATTGCGGATTTGCATGCTTTAACCTTACCAATTGACGCCGAAGAATTACGGAATAATATTAAACTCGTAACCGCTTTTTATTTAGCCGCTGGTTTAGACCCGGAAAGGGTTGTCATCTTTAAACAAAGTGATGTAAGTGCCCATTCAGAATTAAATGTTATCTTACAAAACTATTTATATATGGGTGAATTAAGTCGGATGACGCAATTTAAAGAAAAAAGTCAAAATATGGACCATAGCGCTATTGGTCTTGGCCTCTTTACTTATCCCGTCTTAATGGCAAGCGACATTTTACTTTATGAAGCTAATATCGTCCCAGTTGGCGAAGATCAAGTGCAACATATTGAAATTACTCGCGACCTCGTTACCCGCTTTAATAATCGCTATGGCAAAATCTTAGTGATGCCAGCGCCAGAAATTGCAAAAGTTGGCAAACGCATTATGTCGCTTAGTGAACCAACAAAGAAAATGAGTAAAAGCGCAAGTGATAAAGGCGATATTTTCTTAACCGATGATCTTAAAGTTATTCGTAAAAAGATTATGAGTGCAGTCACGGATAGTGGCAATGAAATTAAAGTCGACCCCGTAAATAAACCGGGAATTACGAACTTATTAACCATTTACGCTGCTTTAAATGATTTAAGTCTGGAAGAAGCAGAAAAAGCATTTGTCGGTTACCGCTATGGGGACTTTAAAAAAGCAGTCGCCGATAGCGTTATTAACGTTTTAGGTCCGTTCCAAGAAAAAGCATATGCAGTAATTAATAGCGGCCTTGTCGATAAAGTGCTTAAAGAAGGCGCCACGAAGGCTCGTTTAGTAGCAGACGCTACCTTAATAAAAGTAAAGAAAGCAGTAGGATTAAAGTAACAGTGCAAAAATATTTAATTGCGATCGACTTAGATGGCACCCTTTTAACAGACGATAAAAAAATAACCCCCAAAACTAGAGATTATTTACATGGTCTTGGCAAAGATGGCCACCATATTGTTATTGCGACAGGAAGACCGCTACGCGCCGCTTATTCTTTCCAACAAGAATTAGGCGTTAATGCTCCTATTGTCTCCTATAACGGCGCTTTAACATCATTTCCTGGTAATCCAAACTTCCCCAAAAGAGTGCAAACTTTTGACCGTAAAGTATTACGGGCGATTGTTGATGAAATCGGCTATGAAATATTAGGGAACTTAATGCTTGAAACGGAAGAGCACGTTTATTTATTACGCCATGATGAAGAGCTTAATACCTTTTTCTGGAATGACCGCGGAACAATCCACTATGGTGACCCTTTTACGAAGTTAAAAGAAGATCCATTAACGCTCATCTTCTTATTTAATAACTTAAATGATGAAATGAAAGCTTGTGTGCAAAAAGTTGTCGCAAAGTTTCCCGGTTATTACATTCGGTTTTGGCATTTATCAGGCTATGCCGAACTTTATCAAGATGATTCAACGAAAAAAGAAGGCATTGAATATATCGCAAAGTTATTAAATGTACCTTTAAGTCATGTTATTACAATTGGTGACGCCGAAAACGATAAACAAATGTTAGCGTGGGCGCCTAATAGTATTTGGATGATAAATGGCGTACCTAGTGTTGCCCAATATGCAAAAATGACCACCACTGAAGATAACAACAATGATGGTCTAATAAGTGCGATTGAACGAGTTATTAAATAAACTTAGCTTCTAAATCTTTCGCTAAAACTTCAAGGAGCGCTTGCGCTTCTTTTTTATTGTTCGCTAAGATACCGTAATAAATTTTACATTTTGGTTCAGTGCCACTTGGGCGAACAGAAATCGTAGTGCCGCCTTCTAAATAGTAACGAAGGACATCACTTTTTGGTAAGGTTAAAGTTTCTTCTTTACCGTTTTCATAACGTTTACCGACTAAATAGTCATCTCTTTTTAAAACTTTATGTCCCCCGACCGAAGTTAAGGGGTTTTCACGTAACGCTGTTAACTTTTCTTGCATATCTTTTTGTCCGGCAGCACCCGTGAACGCAAGGGAATGGGTCACATCAAGGTGGTAGCCATGCTTTTGATAAAGTTCTTCAAGTACGACATCAAGTGTCTTACCTTGTAAATGGTAATATAACGCCATTTCTGAATATAAGACAAGGGCTTGAATAGCGTCTTTATCTCTTACGAAAGGTGCGGCTAATAAACCATAACTTTCTTCATAACCAAAGAAAAAGTTATCAAGATTATTGCGTTCATCTTCGGCAATTTGCGCGCCAATAAATTTAAATCCAGTTAAAAATTCTTTGACTTTTAAACCGTAACTCAAGGCAACTTTCGGCCCTAAAGCACCGGTAACAATCGTTGTATATAAATATTTTCCCGCAATGTTTTCCCCTTGTTCGATGTGGCTTTTGCAAAGGTAATCAAGCAAAAGCGCTGCGCTTTCGTTACCGGTTAAGTAATCAAAGCCCCCTTCTTTATTGCGAGAGACAATACCTAAGCGGTCAGCGTCAGGGTCGGTGGTAATAATAAGTTGCGCCCCATTTGCACGCGCATTTTTAATTGCTTCAATATAGGCATCTTTTTCTTCGGGGTTTGGGTTTTTAGTATTTTTAAAGTTTGGATCTGGTTCCATTTGGTCTTGGACAGGAATGACATTATAGCCAATAACATTAAGGGCCCGCATTCCAAGTTTTTTACCGGTACCGTGTTGTGGGCTAAACACAATTTTAAAGCCGTTTTTTGGTTGTTCACGCCGTAATTGAATACGCATTACTTTAGCAAAATATGTTAATTCAACGTCATCACTAAGAAGGGCGTAATTATTTTGAACTTCTCCTAATTTAATATCGAGGAAGCCCGGAAGTTTTTTAATTTCCGCTAATATTAAGTCAACTTTTTCGGGTGTTAATTGGGCACCAGTTTCGTCATATACTTTAAATCCATTATAGTTTTTAGGATTATGCGAAGCGGTGATCATAATACCACCGATTGCGTTAAGATGGCGAACCGCATAACTTAAAAGCGGAGTCGGCTTTAATTCATCAAAGAGAAAGGTTTTAATACCAATACTACGTAAGGCATGACTTGCTTCTTGCGTGAATTCTTTATTCATATGCCGATTATCGTAAGCGATAACGACGCCGCGATTTTTCGCGTCACTAAAGTTATTAATTAAATAATGACCAAAGCCTAAGGCCGCTTTTCGAATGGTGAAAATGTTAAGGCGGTTCGTACCTGGTCCTAAAATACCACGCATGCCCGCGGTCCCAAATTCAACATCTTGATAAAAAGCATCGGTTTTCGCTTTTTCACTCATATGTTTTAATTCACGTAAAAGTTTTTTCGGCATTTCTTTATGATTTAGCCAAGCCGCATAAAGTTCATTGATATTTCTCATCTTAATCTCCTAAAGTTTTTAATAATTCGAAGGTATTGTCAGCAATAAATGTTTTCCCGTTTAAATATTCAAGCGGGGCCACTAATCCGTAGAAAGTAAGGGAGTAAGCATTAAGGGCAAGCGAGATGTTTTCATCTTTGCCATACTTCTTGTCCCCGACAATGGGATGACCTATACTTTGCATGTGCACCCTTATTTGGTGCTGACGCCCCGTTAAAAGGTGTACTTCAAGTAAGGACTTTGTGGATGTTTCTTTAATAACCCGATAAAAAGTTGTTGCCTCACTACCTTCATTATGTACAACAACTCTACCTTGTGTTTTTAAAAGTGACAAATTTATTGTCCCTTCACCATTATTCATTTTACCATATACGACCGCCTTATAAACCCTTTTTGTCGACTTTTCATTTAAAAAAGCGGTTGCAAGTATTTGGTGAACATTTTGCTTTTTTGCAAAAATAATAATTCCATTCGTATCTTGGTCAATTCTTGCGATCGGGGAAGGAATATAACCCCGTTCATGATCTTTAAACTCCCCTTTCCTTTTTAAATAAGTAAGAACCATATTCGTTAAGGTGTAATGCTTTTCTAAAGGTGAAGGGTGAACAAGGAGCCCACTTTTTTTATGTACGACTAAAATATTCTCATCTTCGTATATTAATTTAAAGTCTGGTTCTACTTCATTAAATGTATACGGAACGAAAAATTCTTCCGCTTGGGCTTCAGTGACATAGATTAAAACAACATCATCTTCTTGAATGATATAATCACCACTTACTTTTTTATTATTAACACGTACATCTTTTGTCCGTAACAATTTATATATCAAATTAGAGGGGGCTTTGGGCATTATTTTCTTTAAATACTTGTCAACCCGTTGAAAAGCATCTTTATCTGTAACTATAAACGTCATTTTTACCATGGTTATATTTTAACAAAAAATAGTGCTTATTATGATAAGATTAATAAAGGTAAGTAAGATTATGTTTGATAAAGTTGGTGTTCATCCTCCAGGTGGTATGTATAGCTTCGGGCATTTAGCCTTGCTACTTTTTTTTGGAATCGCCGCTTATCTTTTTGTAAGGTTCACAAAAAACTGGTCACAAGCGCAAATGATGATCTTTTTTAAAGTTTCTTCCATCTTTTTAGCGCTGCTTGAAATATTTAAAATTGCTTGGAATATTGCAATGTATGGCTTTTCGATTGAAATGCTCAATCGCTTTATGCCGCTTTATTATTGTTCTATATATATTTATGCTTTTTTATTACTTTCATGGACGAAAGGTTATGTTGCCGAAGCAAGTAAGTCATGGATTGTTTATGGCGGCATTATTGCCGGGCTTGCTTTTTTAATTTACCCTTCTAGTTCACTTCTTGAATATCCGGCCTTCCACTTCTTATCAATTCACTCGATTTTCTTTCACGCTGCACTTGTGCTTACTGGCTATTTACTTTTAAAGTTTTCATTTTATAGACCCCAAAGAAGAGATTTAGTGAAGTTTACTTATTTTTCTTTAGTGTTTATGGTTGCGGCTTTTATCATGAATAAAACCCTTGGCACGAACTTAATGTTTCTTGAAAAGCCACTGGCTATGCCAATCTTTACCGCATTAAATAATATTTCACCCCTCCTATTTCAAATATTAATGTTTCTAGGGCAACTTTTCTTACCCTTTGTATTTACGCACTTCATCTTTTTACTTTTAAAACAATCAAGACGTTTTAAAATATATGAAAATAACGAAAAAAGTGAAGAAATATCGACAAGTGAAAGCTAAGTTGCTATAATTACCAATGCGTTGGAGAAATACCCAAGTGGCTGAAGGGGCTGGCTTGGAAAGCTAGTAGACGTGTAACAGCGTGCGAGGGTTCAAATCCCTCTTTCTCCGCCATTTAAGGATAACGAGATTGATATAACGTTTTATACCAAATATCAGTCTTTTTTTATTCCTATATAATCTATTCACTATTTTACTCATTTTACATATATTTTTGATGATACAACACTTTCAACTACTTGCATATTTTTGTTGCTTGTGTGCCCATTATGTAATACAGTACTGGCACAGAGACAACAACAGGAGTGTTTTATGAAATATGACGATATAATAATTGAGTACATGAATAATCACGATGGATATATTACTAACAAAAAAACTAAAGAGTTAGGCGTTCCAACTATTTATTTACCTAGATTTGTAAATGATAAAAGGATTGCAAGAGTTTTAAGAGGAATATATGCACTCCCTAATATTTTTGAAGATGAATCATTTATTAATTTTTTAAGATATTCAAAAATAATCTACTCAGGCAATACCGCTCTAGTTTTAAATAAAATGTCTACAAAATCATTAAAGGTAATTGAAGCTAATGTACCCTCGAATTATAATACCCATAGGATTTATTCCATTGATGTAAAAAGAGTAAATAATGACAATTACAATATAGGAAAAACATTTCTTAAGACCGAATTTGGTAATTACGTTCCTACTTATAATAAAGAAAGGGTTCTTTGTGATGTTTTTAAAGATTACAACTTAGATAATGAAGAATTAAACTTTGCGGTAAAGACTGCTAAAGAAATAGGTATTAATTATGACAAACTTTATGAATACTCACGTGCACTAAATGTATATGAAAAAGTTAGATACCTCTTGGAAATAAGATAATGAGTATAGAAAGACTAAAAGCTAAAATTAAAGCTACCGCTAATGCAAAGAAGCAAACTATTCAAGAAACATGGGATAAATATTTCTTTTACCATTTTTTAATTAGACTTTCTAAAAGTAGTGAGAATTCGAACTTCATCTTAAAAGGTGGTTTTTTGTTAGAAAGTATTGTAGGAATTAAAAATAGAACAACACTAGACTTGGATTTTAGTTATCGTTTAACAAATATGAATCAAAATGTGATAAAAGACAAAATAATATTTTTTTATCATTTCTCGGTATATTATTACCGAATGGTTATATAATAAAACCATGGCGTTAATAAAAGATAAAAAACTGATGATTATAACTGGTGCATGTAGTAGCACGGGTGTTTTAGCAATCAAGCAATTTAAGAATGATTACAATTTACTTTTACTCGACACTTCAATTAAATCATTACGAAAAATTAAAAGTGAATTTGCACCGCATGCAAATATCCTAGCCTTCGATATTACAAGTACCGTCAGTCGCAGCGAATTAAACAAAACCTTACAAAAATTTGGTGGTTTTGATTATTTACTCCATTTCGCTAAGCGGGGCCCACAGACAAAAGACATAGGTTTAATCTATAAAGTTAACCTTATTGGTACCATCAAACTATTTAATAAACTATATCCGCACATTAATGAACAAGGAATTGTTATTAATTTAAGTGCGAGTCGTGCATATTTAACCCCCATTCCCGCGGTCGTTTTTGCCCTTTTAAACGACCCACTTCGCTCATCATTTTTAGATGAAATTCTACCCCATACCACGGATGCAGCCCTTGCGTATGAATGGTCAAAATTTGCAAGCGCTTGTTTTGCCAAAAGTGAAAGCCAGAAATGGGGGTTGAAAGAAGCTTCAATCGTCAACATCTTTCCTGATTTTATTGAAGATACAACTAAAATCAACGATGTAACCACATGTCGGCAAACGATTGAACTGCTACAAAAAAGTGAGTATAAAGAAACAAACAAAGTGGATTTACTCAATTTCATAAAAACATTACTAAAGGATGAAAGCCCCCAATACAATGGCAAAAATATTATTTTTGAAAGTCCTACTTCTATTCGTTATATTAATGAAATTTAACAATCTGCACTATAAAAGAACATCTTATAGGATAATGTTATAATTATTATATGCATAAAATGAAAGTTTATATCATTGGCATCAGCGGTTTACTTGGCAGCGAAAGCGCGAAGCTTTTACACCTTGATGGCCATGAAATACGTGGACTTTCGTTAGATGAAATACCAAGCGGATTAAATCTTGATTCTAATATCAAAATTGATATTGGCAATTATTTACAAATGAGTGAAGGGGAATTAGCGAAACTTTTTAATGGTTATGACGCTTTAATCTTTGCCTCCGGTCTTGATGAAAGAGTTAAAATTAAGCCCCCTGCTTTTGAAACTTTTAATAAGTATAATGTTGATCCATTACAAAAAATATTAAAGGTGGCAAAAAATGTCGGAGTTAAGCATACCGTTATTCTTGGCTCTTATTTTACATATTTTAATGAGACAAGACCGCAATTAAAACTAGCAAAATATCATCCCTATATTAAAAGTCGTGAACTCCAGAAAAAGGTCGCTTTTAGTTTTGTAAGTGATGACTTTAATGTAGCAATTGTGGAGCTGCCTTATATTTTTGGTGTGCAAGAAGGACGAAAACCAGTATGGACTTTTCTCATTGAAATGATTCATAAAATGGGTAAAACAACGTATTACCCTAAAGGCGGTAGCGCGATGATTACTGCCCGCCAAGCCGCGGAAGCAATTAAAGGAGCGCTTCTTATTAATAAAGGGGCTAATACCTATCCAATAAGCTATTACAATTTAACGTGGAAAGAAATGCTTACGATTATGCATAAAGCAATCGGTGAACCAAAACGAAAAATTATCGTCGTTCCAAAGTTTATTTATAAGTGGGTGATGCACCATATTTATAAAAAAGACTTAAAGAGAGGATTTGAAGGTGGTTTAAACCTCGGTAAATTTAGTGATATGCATTGCTCAAATCAGTTTATTAACAATGACACTGCCCTTTATCTTGGCGTTACTCCAGATGACATTAGCCAAGCAATCTATAATTCCGCCCGTTTAAGCCATGAAATATTAATAGACAATAAAAAAGTTGTAGAAATGAAAATAATTGAATGAGGTATATATTATGTTAGAACTACGCAATATTAGTCGTTATTACAAGCAAAAAAAAGGACCAACAGTTAAAGCACTCGATGGAGTTAATCTCACTTTTAATGAACGGGGAATGATTTTCGTTCTTGGTAAATCAGGTTCGGGAAAATCAACCTTACTTAACGTCATCGGTGGTCTTGATAAGTATACGGATGGTGATTTATTAATTAAAGGTAAATCAACAAAAACCTTCTCACAAAGTGAGTTTGACAGTTATCGCAATACGATGGTCGGGTTCATCTTCCAAGAATATAATGTCCTTGATGAATTTACAGTCGGACAAAACATTGGTATCGCCCTTGAATTACAAGGTAAAAAAGCAACGAACGAAGCAATTAATAAAATTTTAAACTTACTAGATATGCAAGGGTACGCTAAGCGGAAACCAAATACGTTATCCGGGGGTCAAAAACAAAGAGTGGCGATTGCCCGTGCTTTAGTTAAAAACCCGGAAATTATTATGGCCGACGAACCAACAGGCGCGCTTGATAGTGTTACCGGGCGGCAATTATTTGACACGCTTAAAAAGCTATCCGAAGAAAAACTTGTAATCATCGTTACGCACGACCAAGAGTTTGCCGAAACATACGGTGATCGCATCATTGAATTTAGTGATGGCAAAATTATTCGTGATGTTTCAAGAACGGAAAGCGAAAAAGTCGACCACGCAAAAATGTTTACTGAACAAGGTATAACTTTAAAAGCTGGTTATCAACTAACCGCGGAAGATCTTGAACAGATTAACCGCTATTTGCAAAGTAATACCGACAAAACCTTTATCAAAGTATTAAACGAGGTGTATGATTTTAAAGATACTCCAGAAATTAAACCGATACCGCAAACTGATAAATTACCGCTTATTAAATCTAAGATGCCCTTTTTATCAACCTTAAAAATGGGGGCTAGTGCCCTTAAGCATCGCACCGTTCGTTTAGTGTTATCAATTATCCTTGCTTCAACTGCCTTTGTCATGTTTGGGCTTACCGATACGATTGCAAATTTTAACCAAAAAAATACAGCAATTTCGACAATGCAAAAAGCTGAAATTGAAACATCAGTAGTGCAAAAAAGAAGACGCGATAAATATGAAACTTATCAAGTTGACCGCGAATTACGACTCACTAAGGAAGATATCGTCGCGCTTAATGATTTAGCGAGTGATATTGAAGCGACTCCGCTTACTTTTCAGTTTAGCATTTTCTTAAATCCACATTTTGGTAATCTTGAAGAATGGCAAAATAATAAAATATTTACCGCAGCGCCGCTTGCTGGCACCGTTAGTGTTGCCCCTGTAAAATTAAGCGCCTTTGGCCTTAAAATGCAAAGTGGAACGTTACCTTCTTTAGAAACCGAAGTTGCCCTTCCCGAATTTATCGCAATGTATTTTAAAGACCATGGCTATCGCAGTGACGTTTCCCAACAAGCGGTAACCATTAATTCTTATGATGAGCTTATTGGTAAAAAACTAGGAGAATACACGGTAACGGGTATTGTTGATACGAATCTTGATCTAACCCCCTTTAATGAATTACGGGATAATAACGAACCGCGTGATCTTTGGTCTTTACAAAACAAATTACGTAATTACTTACAAAGCGGTTTCCATAATACTTACTTCGTGAGTAATGCGCTCTTCTCAACTTACGACAACGTAACCCCTGCCTATCTCATGTCTGATTATTCTTACCCATTTAATTATGAAATCATTAATAGCGAGGAAGGTGAATTTCAACAAACAATTAGTGCTTTCTTATCGCTAAAAGCTTTAGAAAATAACGAGAAGACATACTTCTTATTTGACGAAAGTAAATCAATTACAACCTTAAGTGAGAATGAAATTATTTTTGATGGGAATAACTTACGCTCTTTAAAGCCTGAGATTACCGATGTGATTGAAAACTCAGTCTCTGCGATTAAAAGTGAATTCATTACGAGTGACGCTAATGATTTGGCGATTGAAGCATATTTAAAAGATTTCTACTATCGTTACCCCGAATTCCAAAGTAAAGGTGATGTCCCGGCGCACAGCACATGGACAACTGCCCAAAAGAATAAATATCGCACTTATTACGCTGATGCATTATTTAATCCGTTAATCCTTTATAAAGATAATATTTATCAACCGACAAAATATGGTGAAAAACTATTAGTAGATAAGCTAAAAGTAGAAATTCCGGCTTCGATTGATCCTTTAACCTTAAAGTTATCGAAACGAAGTTCGGACGGTATCATTAATTACCCAGAATTTAAAATCGTTGGCATGGATTTTGATTATAACGAATATTTACAAATGCCTGGTTTCATTTATTACAACAATATAATGTATATTTCAGACGAGGCCGCTGCTACTTTAGATTTAATTGTCGATGGTGTTTATGAATCGGCAATCGTCTATCACGGTCTTGATCGAGCGTCATTAAATAAGTTACTTAATTTAGAGTACAAAGTTGATAAAAAGTTTGTCGGTGAATATTTCATTTTCAATAACGAAGTATTAAATACCGTAGCTAGTGTGTCCTTTGTCTTAGAAATGATGCGTAGTGTCTTTACCGTTATCGGGGCGATATTTGCGGTATTTGCCGCATTACTCCTTATTAACTTTATCACGCTTAGTGTGTCCTTTAAAAAGCAAGAAATCGGCATCTTACGAGCCATTGGTGCGCGCGGCTTTGATGTCGCAGGTATCTTTATGAACGAAGCCGGGATTATTGCGGCGATAAATTACGTCTTAGCGGTCGCGGGCACTATTATTGCCACAATCTTAATCAATCAACGCTTCTCGCGCGAACTAGGAAGTGATATCGTTATCTTAATCTTTGGTGTCCGTCAATTCATTCTCTTATTGATTATTGCCTTTGGTATTGCAGCATTAAGTAGCTTTATTCCGGTAATAAGGCTCAGTCGTAAAACACCAATTGACGCGATACGCGGACAGTAAACATAATAAAAAAAGGCGGTTCTTCAACCGCCCTTTTTCGTTACATTATTTAATCGGACTTATATAAAACTTCCCAAATACTTGCCGTAATACACTGACGTTTACGAAAGCGCTTGTGTCGACTTGTTGAATAAGGCGCACTACTTCACTTACTTCGTTACTGGAAACGGTCATATAAATAATCGTTTTTTCATTATTACTATAAACACCGACTCCTTTAACGGTGGTCGCGCCATGGGGGAAGTTTGAAATAAGAATCTGCGCGAGTTCTTCATGATTTGTAATAACTTGCACTTGGGCTTTTTTATTGCGGACATTAATAAGATCAATTACAAACGACGTCATCACTAAATACGTCACACTGGAAATAAAGCTAGTGATGGCAACGTTAATTGATGTTACACTTGGATCAACAATGACATCTTGGGTCGTACTTGGTTTAATTAAGTTAAGAATAAAGTAGAATAAGACGACCGCAATATTAAAGGAAACGTTATATTTACCGACCCCTTCACTTTTTCGGTTTGCGAAGTAATAGGCGATAATATCCATCCCGCCACTACTGACATTGCCCTTAAAGGCAATGGCGGCACTAAAACCGGCTAAAATACCAGCGTATAACGTTCTAGTTAATTGTGAATCATATAAAACAGCGGTCTCCCAACTTTCCGGAATAATGGAAATAAAAAGCGACGCTAACATGACGTTAATTATTGAGAAAACAGTAAATCGTTTCCCAATTTTAAGCCATCCTAATATAAAGACCGGAATGTTTAAGACAAAGTAAAGAATTGATTGCAAAATATTACGGTCTAATGCTTGAATGCCAAAAATGTCATATATTAATTTAACAAAGTTTTGTGATAACCCGGAAACGCCACCGGCAACGAAAAGCACTTGGCGGCCGGAAACACTTGTTAAAGTTTCAAATGAGGGGTGAATAAAAAGGCGAAACGCTAATGCGTAAGTAAAAGCACTTAAGGTAACGATTCCTAATAAATAAAGCCATTCTAAGAATATTTTTAAACGCGGTCTTTTGACAAGCGCTTTTTTCAAATTACGAATAAAACTTAATCGATTGCCCATACTTTACCTCACTCACAAAGATTATATGAGTAATAAGTTAAAATATCAACGCAAATTGACTAAAAGTTATCTTTTTATTTAAAAGAGTTAATATATTTATGATATTATTAAAAATGTGCACGCATTTGCAATATTTCTATTATCTTTTGTTTGAAATTTAATTAACGTAGTGTTATTATTATACGTGCTCTATTATAAATAGAAGGAGGAAACATTTAATGAAAAAAGTATTAAGTGTTATAGGAGGTTTCTTTATTGGAATCTGGCGTTGGATTAAAGAAACCGCATGGGTCCAACCACTATTAATTGTTGGAATTATCTTCGGTGTTATTTTTGCAATCCCAAGTGTCGTTGACGGCATTAAGGCGATTGAAGATCGTAATAACAGCGCGGAAACATATTATAAAAAATATCAAGTATCGCTTGCCGGTGCCGAAAATAGCGCTGCTGATAAACTCTTTAAAGAAATCAAAAACAATAGCGAAGGAACAAGTACTTCGCTAAGTGGTCAAAAGTTCTTCTTAGTGTTTGTCCAAAAAGATAAAGCGTGTGCAGCGTGTACCGCTGCTAAAGAAGGCTTTGAATATTTAGCAGGCGATGGTAAAGCATTAATCCAAGGTGAAAAACTTGCCATCAAAACAATCTTCGTTGACCAAGAATTAACTGGTAAAGCAAAAGAAGATTGGAAAAAAGAAGGTGGATTTGCTGGTGACGATAGTGCAAGTAGCGCCTTTGAAGCGTTCTTACATCGTAACTTCTCAAGTTTTGAAGAATACGCTGGTGAAGCTTATGAAACGCACTTCTACTTAAATGGTGGTATTACGGAAACGCAAATCGATGATATTTATTCCGCCAGTAAAGAAAAGTTCCAAACCCCAACCATTTTCCAAGTTGACTTTACCGATGGTTATAACGGTGTTTCAAACGTCTTTATCGGGGTTAATGCCCAACAAGATACAAAACTTAGCAAAGCCCAATATCTTGCTAACGCTTGGAATTATCAAGGAATCTTTGGTCCTAATTACACTGCTTAATTAGTTCTTGATTACTTATAAAACTGACCCGAAAGGGTCTTTTTTTATTGTTAATTATCATTTACTTTAAAAAGTTCATTAGTAAAAGCGCAATTAAGAAATATGCTTGTAAGGCAAAGAAGTCATTAATAGTTGAGATTAAAGGACCAGACGCTGCTTTTTCATCAAACTTCATCGCCCGTAAAATAATCGGAGTTAAAACTCCAGCGACCGCACTAATAAGCATCGCAAAGATTAAAGCAAGGCCGACAACGATGCCGTAAGCAAAGGCATGCGGTTGCTTAATAACGATTAAGAAAAGATAGACAACGCCAAAACCAACAATACCAGAGATGACGCTATTAATAAGGCCAATTAAAAACTCACGGCCAACGTGGCGCTTCATTTTCATATTATCTTGATGAAGACCTAAGATGGTAACCCCCATCGATTGCGTACCAATATTCCCGGCCATCCCTAAAATCATCGGCTGGAATAACACTAAACCAACGAAAGCACTAATTAAGGCTTCAAAGGTTGTTAGCCCGCTCGCGATTACTAAGTTTAAAACAACGGAAAGTAAAAGCCACGGTAACCGGGTAAAGGCAGTACTTGTCGCACTTAAATTATCGTCATCTTCGGCAACCTTCACCATCTTCCGTAACGTGTTTTCATGGTTTTCGGCCATTAAGTTTAAAGCGTCCGTTTCGGATACAAAACCAATCATTTCATGATCACGCGTTAATACCGGAAGCATTAATAAGTCATAATCGCGAATTATACGTAAGGCTTTTGTAAATTTATCATCTTCATATACAAAGGGGAATTGTTCATCAATTACTTCTTCAATTGGTGTTGTCGAACGAGCAGCAATTAAATCTTTAATCGTCGTCGCTCCAACATACTTATTATTAGCGTCATGGAAGAAAATGACATCAATTTCATCATTTTCCGCCGCATTAGCAATTGTGTTGTATGTCGCCTCTTTTACTGTTGTTGTAATCGGGAAAGAAATAAAGTGCGGGGAACTAACGGCCGCGGCGCTATCTTCTTCATAAGAAAAGAGTTTAACAACGGCTAGGGCATTTTTTCGTTCCACTAGTTTAAAGAGTTCAATCCGCTTTCCTTCTTTATATAGACCAAGGAAAGTCTTTAAGTCATTAACACTTAAACTATTAAGTAGGTTTTGCTTTTCACTGCGTTTTAAAGTGTTAAAAAATTCAACTTGCATTTCGTCTTCTAAGAAGATGAAAACTTCACTAAATTTCTTGCTGCCAATTAAAAGGAAAATCCGATAACGTTGGTTTTTATTTTCTTCAAAGAGTTCGGCAAGATCACTTGTCGCGGCACTAAGTAAAACTGGTTTTAAATAACGATCAGTAGTGTCAAAATTAATGTCCATCGGTTATTCTCCTTTCTATAAGATTAAAAGCGCTAATGAGAAATAGACGAGCAAGCTCAAAATATCAATTGAGGTTGTAATAAACGGTCCACTAGCGACAGCAGGGTCAATTTTTATTTTATGTAATAAGATTGGCACTAAAAGGCCAAACATAAAACCAATAATAACGGTAATGATGAGCGAAACACTAACGACAGTCGCGAGTAATAAGGGGGCACTATATTTAGTCCACATTCCAAAAAGGTACGTAATAATAAAGGAAACGATTGAAAGACCGACTCCCGTTATTAAGCCGGAAATTACTTCTTTGCGGCCTGTTTTCTTTAAATCACTATCTTCTTTATTAAGCGCAATAAGCGTAACCGCTAAAGTTTGACTCGCTACGTCCCCTCCAACGTCTAAAATAAGTGGTTGGAAAAAGGCTAGGGCAACAGTAGCTTGAATTACAGCCTCAAATTGGGCGGTAATTAGGGCAATGATAATTGATAGGGCTAAAAGTCCTAAAAGCCACGGTAGCCTTTTAATTGCGCTTTTAAAGATGCCTTGCGTAAAGTCAATTTCCGGTAAGGCACTTAATTTTGAAAAGTCTTCGATCGCTTCAGCGTGGTACTCTTCAATAATGTCACTTGCCGTAATGATCCCAACTAACACACTTTCGGAATTAACAATTGCAATATCGTGATCACTAAACTCTTTCATAAAGGAGACGATATCATCAAGCGGGGTCGTATCTAAGAATGTTGTTTCATGGGTAATAATATCACTTACCCGTAGCGGGGGTTTCGCCTTTAATAATGTTTTAAGCGGAAATTGTCCAAGATATTCATCTTTTTCGTTCGTCACAAAGATCGTTTGAATTGAACTAACATCTCCGGCCATTTTAATAACTTTGCGTGTTGCTTCTTTAACGTCATCATTAAGACTCACCGTCACAAATAAGTTATTCATCATCGCCCCGGCTTGTTCTTCGTCATATTTAAGCAGGGCAACGGCTTTATTTTCTTCACCAAGCGAACTCACAAGTTCGGCACTGACGTCATCTGGTAATTCCGCAATAATATCGGCCGCATCGTCAGGATCAATTAAGTTTAAAAGTGATTGTTGGCGCGATAGCTCCATTCGTTCAATAAATAAAGCAGCGCGTTCTGGGTCTAAGAAACTTAAGACCGCCGCAAAAGTATCTTCACTTAGAAGGGTAATTAAATAATTTTGCGTTCTGATATCTAGACTTTCATATAATTCAACTAAGTCAAAAGGATGCATGTCATTTAAATATGCAATTTCTTCTTTTCCCATTTTATGGGATAATAATTTATCTTTAAATTCCATTTATGCAATCCTTTCCTACCTTTTTATTATATACAAAAAAGGGGCAATCTATACCCCTTTTAAATAATTTCGTTGATTATTTTCGTTATTTAACGAAAGTTGCTAAATGGTGGGCGGCGTTAAGAGCTTCTTCATTTGTCATTGCTTCAACCATGACACGCACTAATTGTTCAGTCCCGCTTGCCCGCACTAAAACACGGCCATGACCGCCAAGTTCTTGTTCGATTTTTTTAACTTCGGCAAGTAAAAGTGGGTCATTCATAGCTTTGTTTTTATCACTCACCTTAATGTTTAATAAACATTGCGGATACTTTTTAAATTCTTTCGTGTATTCACTAAAGGTTGTCTTTTCGGCAGCTAGGACATCAAGTACTTTCATTAGCGTATAAATACCGTCACCCGTTTTAATAAAACCATTAAAGATCGTGTGACCTGATTGCTCGCCCCCGATTAAATAATCGTTTGCCACCATCTCTCTTTGCACGTATTTATCACCGACCCCCGTAACTGCCATTTTAATATTTAAGGCGTTAAATGCAGCGTTTAAGCCGTAATTTGCCATTACGGTAATAACAACGGTATCATCTTTTAAAATACCAATTTTCTTATAGTGCTTACCGAGTAAATATAAAACATAATCACCATCAAACTCTTCACCATTCGCCCCTACAAATAAGACGCGATCAGCGTCGCCATCAAAAGCGACTCCTAAATCATACTTCCCAGGATTATCTTTTATTTCTTTTTGTAAGTTTGCAAGGTGGGTTGAACCACAATTTTCATTAATGTTAATACCGTCAGGAGTAATATGTTTAATCGTGGCTTTAAGTTTTAAACCAGCAAGAACATCTTTAATAACACTCGAAGCTGAACCATTAGCCCCATCGACTAAAAGATGAAGGTCCAAAGTATCACGATAAGCCTCACGGACATACGTAACATATTCGCTTAATAGTGCTTTATTATCATTTAAAACACCAATTTCTTTTCCAGTCTTAAGTGGTAATTCTTCGTTACTTGCAATATACTTTTCAATCGCTTCTTCAATAGTCTCACTTATCTTAAAGCCATTTGTATCAAAAATCTTAACACCGTTATCGGCGAAAGGATTGTGCGAAGCACTAATCATAATGCCGTAATCAAAGTTATGCTTTTTACAAATATAAGCTAAAGCGGGGGTCGGGGCAACACCAAGGACCGTTGCGTTACCGCCACTACTTAAAATACCAGCCACTAAACTATTTAAAATAACGGGACCACTTCTTCTTGTATCTTGGGCTAAAACGATATTATTACTTTTTAAATATTGTCCTAAAAAAGCCCCAACTTTAAAACTTAATGCGGGCGTAAGTAAAACATTGCCTTTCCCGCGAATGCCATCTGTACCAAATAATTTCATATATATACCTCTAATATTTTGGAAATAAGTAATCAATTAAAACTTTACGGAAGTCATCAGGATTAACTGGTTGTAAGTTGCCTTTATAGGCAAAGCTAATCCGTCCCGTTTCTTCACTAACGACAATAGTAACAGCATCAGTTACTTCACTAATGCCAAGAGCAGCGCGGTGTCTTGAACCAACTTTACCTGTTAATGGTTTGGTGGATGGCGTAAAGTAAACGCTTGCCGCTAAAATAGTATCTTCACGAATGACTACTGCGCCATCATGAAGTGTCGTTCCTTTATAGAAAATAGTTGTAAGTAAAGCTGCGGTAACTGGGGCGTTAATCATCGTGCCATTTTTTAAAAGATCCGTTAATTCATTTGATCTTTCGATTGTAATAAGGGCCCCCATCTTTGTTTTGGAAAGATTTAAGACGGCACTAACAAGTTGGTTAGCGATCTCTTCTTGGTCATAAATTTTCCGTTGTTCACGCCGGGGTCGCCGGTCTTTTGCCGCGACACTATTGGAAAATAACCATCTAAATTCTGACATGTTACCAAAGATAAAGAGCATGACACTACCAAAGTAAAAAAGGCCAAGGAAAATGGAAAGAATTTCTAAATCAAAGAGACTAGAAGCAATTAAAGCAAGGGAAGTAAAACTAAGAATAAGTTTAGGAAATAGCCGTTTTAAAAAGAAAAACAAAAAAATGTCAAGCGCGAGAATCGCTAGAAAAATAATAACAACTTGAATAATTTTTGTTACATCCGTAATAATCGACAAATACATATTTACCATAATATCTTTTTCCCTTACTTTTTGTATTGTCATTTTAACATGATTAACACCATTTTTACAATGTAAAATATGCAATTTTTCCCTTAAATGCCTTAAATTTCTTTTTACTCTATAAAAGAAGGCTTTTTTGCAATCCTATAGGCCTATAAAATAAAAAACACCCAATTAATGAGTGTTATTTTATTAATGGCGGAGTAGGTGAGACTCGAACTCACGCGCCAGTTACCCGACCTACTTCCTTAGCAGGGAAGCCCCTTCACCAACTTGGGTACTACTCCGTCTTGGTAAATAATAGCATAACCAAAATTATTTGTAAATAAATAAATTAGTAAGCTTTACCAACGATGACAACATATTTAGCTTTCTTGCCACTGACAAGGCACTTTTCACTAAATGGCGTTTGATTAAAAGGAAGCGCTCTTGCCGTTGCTTGGAACCGTTCTTTAATAATATCAAGGTGTTCTTGGTCCCCGCTCCACATCATTTTTGCGTATCCTAATTTATTGTTTAAGGCGTCTTCTAGTTCTTCCATTGTATGTACTTCAAAGGTGTGGTCTAGTAAGTAAGTTAAGGCTTTTTGATACATTGCATCATGAATATCATCAAGTAAAGTTTCCACTTTCGCTTCCAGTTCAGCGTCGGCGAAATTAAACTTTTCATGATTGTGACGAAGCGCGCCACTTACAAGCCCCGCTTTTAAGTCACGCGGACCAATTTCTAAACGTAATGGTACACCTTTCATTTCGTATTCGGCAAACTTCCAGCCTGGGGATTTATCACTACTATCGACTTTAACGCGAATGCCTTTTGCTTTTAGGCGTTTTTCTAGTTCATACGCTTTATTTAAAACGCCAGGTTGATTTTGTTGAATCGGGACGATTACAACTTGAATTGGGGCAACGCGGGGTGGTAAGTTAAGACCATTATCATCGCCATGGGCCATAATGACCGCACCAATAAGTCTTGTAGAAACACCAAAACTTGTTTGATGGACGTATTTCAATGTATTATTTTTATCTTGGAATTGAATATTAAAGACTTTGGCAAAACCTTGGCCAAAATAATGAGTGGTGCCACTTTGTAAAGCTTTACCGTCCGGCATTAAAGCTTCAATTGTAAATGTTTGTTCGGCGCCGGCAAATTTTTCTTTTTCCGTTTTATTACCAGTTAAAAAAGGAATCGCTAATAGGTCTTTCCCCATGTCTTCATAAACTTTTAACATTGTTAAAGCGTGGTTACGAGCTTCAACTTCACTTTCGTGGATTGTATGGCCTTCTTGCCATAAAAATTCACTGCCGCGTAAGAAAGGACGGGTTGTTTTTTCCCAGCGAACAACCGAACACCATTGGTTATATAGTTTTGGTAAGTCACGATGCGAGCTAACAATCTTTGCAAAATGATCACAAAATAATACTTCACTCGTTGGGCGAATAATTAATGGATCTTCAATCTTTTGATTACCGCCTAATGTTGCGACTAAAGTTTCCGGGGCAAAGCCTTCAATATGATCTTTTTCTTTTTGGAATAAACTTGTCGGAATTACAAGCGGCATATATACGTTTTCATGGCCTTTTTCTTTAAAGCGGCCATCTAAATATTTTTGAATATTTTCCCAAATCGCATAGCCATAAGGCCGATAAATAATAAAGCCTTTAACGTCACTATAGTCCATAAGTTCGGCTTTACGGCAAACATCGGTATACCATTGGGCAAAGTCTTCTTTTTGCGTTGTAATAGCATCGATTTTAATTTTACTCATCTTTATTTCCTCTTACTAAAACTAATAATTCTTAGTGCTTTCTTCTTATCAATTGTTCCTAATGTAAAGTCTTTTTTGCTTATTTCGTCACTAGCGACATAATCAGCGCCCGCGCGAATATAATATTCAATCTCACTCCATTTTGGTAAATCAATGAAAGTGATTGGTCGTTTATGCCGTAATAATTTACCAAGTGACGAAAGTAAATATAATCTTTCCCGCTCACTACCTTCGGTTCGTGATAATATTTGTTCATTGACCATAAAGTAATCAACTTCACCATAGATTTTATCGGGCAATGTAAGTTCGGTGTTACTAATAATAAGGGCAATACCATAGCCCATCTTTTTAATCTTTTTATTAATGGCACTCATTTCTTCGCCTAAATCAAAACTATGGGCGTAATCTTGTTCTTCTAACATAAAGACAATTTTTAAATCACTAGCGAACGGTTGGGTGCTAAATGTTTCACTTAAAAAACCAACATCGTCAATGGAAATTGGAATAAATAATAAATGACGGTTATTACGTTTAACATTATGATAAGTCGCTGCTGTTTTTCGTAATACCATCTTCATTAGTAATTCATTTTGTTTGTTTTCTCGCGCAAAAGTCGTTAAATCTTTGTAACTTGCGAAAAGCGAACCACTTATTTGGAAACTAGTTAAATAACCAAGAATCTCAACACTCCGACTATCGATAAGCGGTTGAAATAATGGTTCAACACTTTTCTTCCGCACGATGCTCATTAACTCATTGCGATATAAACTAAGGTCTAATGCTTTTACTTCTTGCGCTGGATCATAAATGAGCATTTTTATATCACCAATTTCGCGGTGAGCAAACATACTTAATTCTTCCGCGGTTTTAAAGTGCATTTTCATATCATCAAATTGGCGGGCTCTGGCAATACCAATCGCTATAGAAAAATTATGATAACCATTCTTTTCTAAAAAAGCGCCCACCCGTGTGTATATTTTTTTCATAATATCAATAAGCGGGGTGATATCATTACGGCGCGGCATATAAATACCGACTGTATTATTATCTAAAAATCGAATAATCCGATTCTTCGCCCGGTAAAAAGCAGCTTGGTTTTGCAATTCATACCAAATATGCGGCGGTATTTCGATTTTTTGACTTTGTTTTGGTAATGTCGAGACAATATTAATCGCCCCATAAACGCCTCGTCCTCGTCCACGTTGTCTTTTATATAAACGAGCGAGCGCGACACTTGATAAATAACCAATATCTTCTTTTTTCTTCACAGTTAAATTTGATTGGTCATTTGGTTTTAAATATCGATATAAGTATGATTCGAGGTGAATAACCTTTTTATCATAATCAATCTTTTTAACTTCTAAAATCGAAGCATAAGAACGGCGCATCGAACGGACAAAGACATCCACTTTATAAGAAAGCGAAACTTGACTTTTCTTTTCTAAGAGACGATTAATCCAATGGTCGAGTTCTTCAACTTCTTTCGCTGTAAATTGTTCAAAAAATTGCGGAATCGGGCCTTTTTTACGATTCGCATAGTTGCCACGATCAAAATACGTTACTTCTTCTTCTAAAAAATCAAGTACAAAAATACGCGGCGTTGTTAAGTTATCAATAATAATGCTGTCATCTTTAACATCTTTTTTATTTAAGCGCAGCACCATAATAAAAAGAACAATTAGAAAAAGAACAATTGCCGCTCCAATTGTGAATAGTAGTGTGTTTTCTTTCATAAAATTAATAATATCGTTCATGATTTACCTGTGTATATTATACACAAAAATAATATAATTACGGAATTATTGCGAATAAATCATAACTTTTTACGCAATTTTGTTATAATAATCCATACGGAGAAATACCCAAGCGGCTGAAGGGGTCGGTCTCGAAAACCGATAGGAGGAGCAATCCTCGCGAGGGTTCAAATCCCTCTTTCTCCGCCAGTAAAGGAAAAAGATACAATGGCAGAAAGATTATTAGTGGTCGTCGATTATCAAAATGACTTCGTA
>Ga0265293_10000940_pt1 | contig 66703 bp, 47 predicted proteins | sample Munlanlewell138R_FD_192505 | JGI IMG/M metagenome (GOLD analysis project Ga0265293, IMG submission 192505) | Leachate microbial communities from a municipal landfill in Southern Ontario, Canada - Leachate well 138R | ecosystem: Engineered > Solid waste > Landfill > Unclassified | place: Canada... | reverse complement strand
GGTGGAAAAACTCCTTGGCGACGACGTGGTTGATCAGCTGCGCCTCTCCTCCAATTTGCTTGACGAGCTCAAACAGTATCTGGGTGAGGATGCCAGCCACAACCTGATGACAGCTCTTGACCAGGAACATGATGAGGGCAGTGAAGCTATAACCGGCGCCATTGACCAAATCATTCGCAGTCTGCTGGATCGCCATGGTACGGGTCGTGTGTTGTTTCGCAATACCAGAGACGCCGTCGCCGGTTTTCCTGAGCGGCAATACAACCCGCATCCGCTGCCCACGCCGAAGGGCTATGCCAATTTGTGCGCCCATGCCAGTGTTGAGCAGAGGCTGCGCCCGGAAATGCTCTTCGGCGATGACTGGCTGGCTGTGGACACTCGAGTTCAGTGGTTGGCCAAGTGGCTGTCTGGCCTGCGCAGCCCGGACGGCAGGCCGGAAAAAGTGCTGGTGATCTGCGCCCGTGCCGACACCGCACAACAGCTGGAGGATTATCTCAATCTGCGCGTGGGCTTGCGCTCGGCGGTTTTCCACGAGGGCATGAGTCTGGTGGCGCGGGACAGGGCTGCGGCCTATTTTGCCGACGACGAAGATTCAGCCCAGGTACTGGTGTGTTCGGAAATCGGCAGCGAGGGGCGCAACTTTCAGTTTTCCCGCCATCTGGTACTTTTTGACTTGCCCCTCAACCCGGATTTGCTCGAGCAGCGCATTGGTCGCCTCGACAGAATTGGCCAGCGCAACAGCGTCCAGATTCATGTGCCCCACTACGACAGTGGCGCCCAGTCTGTTCTCGCTACCTGGTACCATCAGGGGCTCAACGCCTTTGAGCGAGTGTGCCCGGTGGGTGCTGCCATCTACGATGAAATGGCAACTGCGCTCCACCGTTGCCTGACCACTTCTGATGGCGTCGACAACCTTATCGCCACCACCAGGGAGCTTGCCGGTGACGCATTGGCTCGGTTGCAGGAGGGTCGGGATCGGCTGCTGGAGCTGAGTTCCTGCAACAGGCAGCGGGCGGAGCAGGTGTTGGCGGAGATTGCGGCGGCGGAGTGCCCCCAAATTCTCGCCGAATACATGGAAACCGTTTTTGACAAGTTTGGCATCGATCACAGCTACCACAGCCCCCACGCTGTTGTCATCAATCCCAGCGACCACATGCACTGTGAAACCTTTCCGGGGTTGCTTGAGGATGGCATGACGGTGACCTTTAACCGCACCAGGGCGCTGAGTCGGGAAGACATGCATTTTCTCAGCTGGGAACACCCCATGGTCACCGGGGTTATGGACATGATAGTCGGCGGCGATTTTGGCAACGTCGCAATTTGTACATTGAAGCTGCCGCCGCTGAAGCCGGGTACCCTGTTGCTGGAGAGTTTTTTTACCCTCCACTGCCCGGCGCCGAAGTCTCTTCAGCTGTACAGATTTCTGCCCATGACCAGATCTCGTGTGGTTGTCGATGCCAATGGCAAGGATCTCAGTGCGGTTCTTGCCACCGAGCATTTTGATCGGCTCGGGCAAAAAATCGCCAAGCCGACGGCGGAGGCGGTTGTTCGCCACGCCAGACCCCAAATCAGCGCAATGATCAAACAGGCTGAGGCGCTGGCGCTATCGAAAAGCCGGGATGGCGACGAGGGTGATCTGATTGCCAGGGCTGTGGCGGCCATGGAAAAACAGCTTGGCCAGGAACATCAGCGTCTCAACGCCCTAGCCCGTGTTAATGCCAATATTCGCCAGGACGAAATCGACCATATCAGCCAGTCGATGTCGGCGTTGAAAGCGGCGATGGCGCGGGCGGAGTGGCGCATGGATTCCCTGCGCATTGCCATTACCACCTAGACTGTAAATTGCATCAGTGCATGGCAGTAAAGGATTCGGGGCGCGGTTGCACTATCGGTTTTGGTTGGCGCGGCGCAGAAAAGGCCGAAACCGGCGGAAAATTCTGACTACTGGTGTGATTGTTGTGGAAGTCAGCGACCGAAACCAGGGCAAATCCTGGTTTCGGTTTTCTGATTAGCGGCGACGAAACAGTGGAGTTTGAGTGTCGGCGCTGGTCTGATAAGTGATGGAAAAATCAGCGAGGGCGCTGAGCGCGGCTTCCAGGTCGGTGCCTTCCCGCAACTGCACACTGTCAAAACCGCAGCGTTTGAGGAAAAACAGCTGATCCTGAATCAGGTTGCCAATGGCGCGCAGCTCGCCCTGATACTGGTGGCGGCCGCGGAGAATTTCCGCCGTGGAAAATCCTCTGCCATCCATAAAGGTTGGAAAGTGGACGGCAATCAGCGGCGCTTTTAGCAGTTTGTCGAGAGCGTGCTCAAATTCTTCACCGCTCTCTATCCAGGGGGCAATATTGCCACTGTGGCGGCTGGTGTCATCCAGTGCCAGCCAGTTGGCCAGCGGCAACAGCAGATTGCCGACGGGGAGGTTATCAGCCTGTTCGGCGCTGAGGACTTTCCAGCTGTCTTCGACAACGGAGTTACCTTTAATCAGCTTTTGCATAGACGGCCTCTTTGAACGGGGTAATGCCGATACGCTCGTAGGTATCAATAAACAGTTCTTCCTGCTGGCGACTATCCACATAAACCTGCAGAATTTTGGCGATGACGCTGGGCACGTCCTGGGGGTAGAACGAAGGGCCGAGCACTGCGCCCAGTCCCGCGTTTTCATCAGAGCGGCCGCCGAGCTGAATCTGGTAGAACTCCTCACCTTTTTTATCGACGCCGAGAATACCAATATTGCCGACATGGTGGTGGCCGCAGGCGTTCATGCAGCCGGAAATATTGAGACTGAGGTCGCCGAGATCATAGACATAATCGAGATCTTCATAATGGCGCTGAATGGTTTCGGCAATGGGTATGGATTTGGCATTGGCCAGAGAGCAGAAATCGCCCCCCGGGCAGCAGATAATGTCGGTGATGGTGCCCACGGTGGGAGTGGCAAAACCCAGCGGGGCAATTTTTTGCCAAAGCTCAAACAGGGCAGTTTTTTCCACATCGGCAAGCACAACATTTTGGTTGTGGGTGGCGCGAACTTCGCCAAAGCTGTAACTGTCGGCGAGATCGGCAATGGCTTCGAGCTGGCTGTCGGTGACATCGCCGGGAGCTACACCTGTGGGTTTCAGGGACAGGGTGACAGCGGCATAGCCGGGAACCCGGTGGGCGCTGACATTGCGGCTCAGCCACCGCTGAAAGTCGGTGTTGGCCAGAGCCTGGGAGTGCAGTTGCTGTTCTACCGCGGCGGCGTCCAAGGTTTTATAGGCGGGCAGAGTGAAAAATGTTTTCGTTCTCGCCACTTCCTCTGCCGTCAGGGTTAGAGAGCCGTCCTTGTAAGGAAGCCATTCCGCTTCGACTTTTTCGGCAAATACCTCTGGCGTCCAGGCTTTGACGAGAATTTTGATGCGCGCCTTGTACTTGTTGTCCCGGCGACCGTAGCGGTTGTAAACCCGCAGAATGGCGTTGAGATAGGTGAGCAGGTGCTGCCAGGGCAGAAAATCGCGGATCAGGCTGCCAATCACCGGTGTGCGACCCAGACCGCCGCCGACAAAGACGGTAAAGCCGAGCTCGCCCTGATCGTTTTTAACCAGTTGCAGGCCTATGTCGTGTATCAAAATGGCGGCGCGGTCGTTTTGGGAGCCGCTCACTGCAATTTTGAATTTGCGCGGCAGAAAGGCAAATTCGGGGTGCAGGGTAGACCACTGGCGGATCAGTTCGCACCAGGGGCGCGGGTCTTCAATTTCATCGGGGGCGACACCGGCAAATTGGTCTGACGTAGTGTTGCGAACACAGTTGCCGCTGGTCTGGATGGCATGCATGTCCACCTGGGCCAGTTCCGCGAGAATATCGGGAACTTCCTCCAGATTGGGCCAGTGAAGTTGAATATTCTGGCGCGTGGTAAAGTGGACGTAACCCTTGTCGTAATGGCGGGCGATATGCGCCAGCTTGCGCAGCTGGGTGGAAGACAGCAGGCCGTAGGGTACAGCCATGCGCAGCATGGGGGCAAGGCGCTGGATATAGAGGCCGTTCTGGAGTCTCAGGGGCAGAAACTCGGCATCGCTGAGCTCGCCGGCGAGGTAGCGCTCGGTCTGGCCGCGAAACTGAGCAACGCGCTCGCTGAGCAGTTGCCTGTCATAGTGGTCGTATTGATACATGGGAGTCGTTGGGTTGTTCCTTTGGGGGCGCAATGATACACAGATAGCGCCTCGATGTCAGTGGCGCAAATGATAAGCAATTGGATGCTGAAAACAAAAAACTTTATTTCTATAAGACCCTGGCTGTCTGGAATAAACGACGCCTTTTGTTTCTGTCTGTTGGCTGTGAAGGTGTCCGTTGGGTTGGCGAATCCCCAAAAATCAAGGGTGAAAGGCGGTATTGCCCGCCAGCGGGGTCGCCGGCAATGGGGGCGGGACAAAAAGGTGATTCGTTGTTAGAATCGGCGCCTTGGTTGATTCATCGATATTATAGATAGAGCATAGAGGAAAAATGGCAATGGGTAATTCTGAGGGTTCAAGCTGGTCTGATGGTGCAGTGGATGCTGTTGCGGCTGTTGCGCTGATTACTATTGTGATTGTCGCCGTGGTTTTTTGGTTGTCAAACCAATAACTGGCCGGGGTTCAGCGGTCGGTCGCGGTTTACTTCACTCAGGGGCGGGGCGCTATTTTTTGCAGCAGAGCTCCGCACTCGATGTGATGGCTGTAGGGAAACTGGTCGAACAGTGCAAATTCGCGAATTTCATAATTATCTTTAAGTTCGTCTATGTTTTCTTTTAATGTCAATGGATTGCAAGATATATAAAGAATTTGGTCGAAGTTTTTTGTGAGCGCCAGGGTCTCACAGTCAAGGCCTGCTCGAGGCGGATCAACAAAGATCGTTGAAAAGTCGTAACCTGCCAGATCGATGTCCTTGAGGCGAGTAAAGGGGCGCACGCCATTGAGAGCCTGGGTCAGCTCTTCGCTGGACATTCTCACAATGGCCACATTAGCAACGCCGTTCGCCGCCAGATTGTGGTGGGCGGAAGCCACAGAAATTTTTGACACTTCCGTGGCCAGTACACTGGTGAAGTTCTCGCTGAGAACCACCGTAAAGTTGCCATTGCCGCAGTAGAGTTCCAGCAGGTCGCCCCCGCTTTGTGCAGTCACTCGCTTTGCCCAGGCGAGCATTTTTTCATTCACCTGGGCGTTGGGTTGAGTAAATCCGCTTTCCACCTGTTGGTACTGGTAGGATTTTCCGGCAACCGCCAGGGTTTCGGTGACAAAATCTTTTTCTACCACCAGTTTCTGCTTTTTGCTGCGGCCAATAACGCCAATGCCCAGCTGGCTGGCGAGCGCTTCTGCCTGTGCCAGCCAGCTGTCATCCAGGGGGCGGTGATAGATCAGGGTAACCAGAACTTCACCGCTTTGGGTGGTCAGGAACTCGCAGCCGTAGAGTTTTCGTCTCAGCACTGGATCGCCGTTGATGGCGTCGAGGAGGGGGGGCATAACCGCCACCATGGCTTTTGAGCCTATGGGAAAGTCCGTAATCGGACTTGGTTTGGACTGCCCCGGCGGGGTCATGGCGTAAAACGATTTTTCCCCTTCGTGCCAGATACGGAATTCCGCACGCATGCGGAAGTTAAGGGGCTGGGATGGAAAAATCTCCATTTCGGGAAGAGCTGTATCCCGAAAAAGGGCGGCAATCCGCTGGCACTTTTCCGTTAGTTGTTGTTGGTACAGGTGTGGATCAATAGCTTGCAAAGCAGTTCCATTTATTAAAAGCGGCTAATGTTTTCAATTGGGAAAGTATTTTAACAATTAGCGGATATTTTCAATTAACGGTTCCGTATCCGCCGCCTTCGCCAGCGCCGTGATGGTGACGAAGGCGGCGGATACAGGTTAGCGGCTGCGCGACTTGTCTTTGCCGCCAAAGCGCTTTTTACCCTGTTCCGGCGGACGGCTTCTGGGTTTGTCCTTGGCCTTGTGGAATTCCTTGCGGGGTTCCGCATCGAGTTCGTCAACGGGCTGCATATTGATGGCCTGCTGGCGAATGCGCACTTTCTTCATATACTGAAGCAGTTCCCTGGGCATGCCTTCGGGCAAGTCCACGGTGCTGTAGGAGTCGTGAATTTTGATGCGGCCAATAAACTGGCTGTCGATGTCGGCCTCATTGGCGATGGCGCCGACAATATCGCCGGGCTGAACACCGTGGTCGCGGCCAACATCGAGGCGGTATTTCTGCATGGGGACATCGTCTTCGTTGTCGCGGCGGCGCTCGCCCTTGCTGCGGCTCTCCCCGCGCTCCGGGCGGCCGTCCGTGCGCGGCTCCCTGGGTTTGCGGTCTTTTTTGTCCCCCCGGTCGCCGTCCCGCGACGGTTTTTCTGCCGTCAGGGGTTTGAGGGCAGGGAACAGGGGGCGTTCCTGCTGTAGCAGGAAGGCCATGGCCGCAGAAATGTCGACAAGCGCCATTTCCCGTTCGGCGGCGATGTCGTTGACCAGCTGGCGAAAACGGCCGAGATCTTCAATTTCCAGGGTTTCCACAAGGCGGCTGCGGAAATTTTCGATGCGACGGCTGCTGACCTCCTGGCTGCCCGGCAACACCATGGACTCAATGGGTTGGCCGGTGGACTTTTCGATGGAGCGCAGCAGGCGCTTTTCGCGGTGGGTGACAAAGAGAATGGCTTCGCCGTCGCGACCGGCGCGACCGGTGCGGCCGATGCGATGGACATAGGATTCGTTGTCGTAGGGAATGTCGAAGTTGACCACATGGCTGATGCGTTCAACATCGAGGCCGCGAGCGGCAACGTCCGTCGCCACGACGATGTCGAGCTTTTTGTCTTTGAGGCGCTGAATGGTGCGCTCCCGCAGTTGCTGATTGAGGTCGCCGTTGAGCGCCGAGGCGGAAAAGCCCCGCGCTTCGAGTTTTTCAGCAAGCTCGACGGTGGTGGATTTGGTGCGCACAAAGACAATCATGCCGTCGAAGTCTTCCACTTCGAGAATTCGCGTCAGGGCGTCCAGTTTTTCGTTGCCGTTAACGGTGAGGAACCTCTGGCGAATACGCTCGACGGTGCGGGTTTTGGAGGCGATATGTACCTGTTCGGCATCGCCGAGGTACTTGTTGGCGATGCGCTGAATCTGCGCGGGCATGGTGGCGGAAAACAGGGCGCGCTGGGCGCTGTCTGGCGTTTCTGAAAGAATGGTTTCGACATCGTCGATAAAACCCATGCGCAGCATTTCATCGGCCTCGTCGAGAACCACTGCGCGAATCTGGCTGAGATCCAGGCTCTGGCGGCGCAGGTGATCCATGATTCTTCCCGGTGTGCCGACCACCACCTGGGCGCCGCGTTTCAGCGCCCGCAGTTGCCCGACCATGTCCTGGCCGCCGTAGACCGGCAACACGTGAAAGCCTTTAAGGCCGCGGGCGTAGGTCTGGCAGGCTTCCGCCACCTGAATGGCCAGTTCCCTGGTTGGTGTTAGCACCAGAATCTGCGGTGAGCGCTGTTCTGGATCGAGTTTGCTGAGCAGAGGCAGGGCAAAGGCTCCTGTCTTCCCCGTTCCCGTTTGAGCAACGCCGAGAAGGTTTTTGCCCGCCAAAAGCAGGGGAATGCTCTGCGCCTGAATGGGGGAGGGCTGTTCATAACCGAGTTCACGGATGGTGCTGAGTATGGAGGGATCCAGACCCAGATCGGCAAATTGGGGAGAAGACATGGTAAACCTGCGAAGCCCGAAGGCGGGTGAGACGAAAGAAAATAGCCCGCTAGTATACGCTTGCGTCGCCTTGTTGGGAAACAAAATTGTCGGCGCTATTTTTGCCGGTAAACGCTGTTGATTTCATCTTCCCGCAGCGGCCGGTATTCCCCCTCGGCGAGATCGGGGTCGAGGGTTATGTCGCCGATCTGCTCCCGGTGCAATTCGACAACCCGGTTGCCGACGGCGGCAAACATGCGTTTTACCTGATGGTATCTGCCCTCGCTGATGGTGAGGTGGGCTTCGTTGGCGAAGAGGAGGTCGAGAATTGCAGGCTTTGTGGGTTTTTTTTCGCCATCCAGGAGGACTCCCTTGGCGAACTTGGCTTTTGTTTCTGGCGCAATAGCGTCGGCTGTGCAGACGTAGTAGTGTTTGTTGCAGGCTCTTCGCGGCGAGGTGATCGCGTGGTTCCACTGGCCGTCATCGGTGATCAGGACAAGGCCTGTGGTGTCTATGTCGAGACGCCCGGCAATTTGCAGCTTGTCCTTATTGGCTTCGTCGAGCAGGTCGAGAACAATCTGATGGTCGCTATCTTTGCTGGCACAGACATAGCCCTTGGGCTTGTTGAGCATAAAATAGCGCGGTTTTGCCTCGGCAAGAAGCTGGTCGCCGAGTCTCACCACATGGGTCGGCGCGATATGCAGGGAGGGGTCGAAGACAGGCTTGCCGTCAATGGTGACAACGCCGTCTTTGAGCAGCTTTTTAACGTCTTTGCGGGAGTGGTCGGTAACCTGGCTGATAAATTTGTCGAGGCGCATATTCCGCTTTTATATCCTGGCGAGGTCGGCTAATTTACCACAGTGCTGGTTAGTTTTTCTGTTGCTTGGGGTTTGCCCGATTGCCATTGTCGAGGCCAGCGCTGCGGGCTATGGCGACGATAGGAGGAATGATGGAAATCAAGAACAGATTCAGAGAGATTTTGTTGCTGGCGGCGCTGATTTTTCCCTTGCCCGCCTGTACACAAAACACTGCCGATGGCGAAGAGTTCGCTGTTGTCGAGGTGGCTTCAGGTCTGGGGGTGCCCTGGGCGATGGTATTTATCTCCGCGGATGAACTGCTTTTCACCGAGCGCTCCGGCGCGATCAAGGTGCTTGATCCCGTGTTTGGCACTATCAAGACCCTGGGTGGCGCTCCCGAGGTTGTGGCGTCCGGCCAGGGGGGGCTGCTCGATGTCGCTGTATCCCCCGATTTTGCACAGACGGGCTGGCTGTATTTTACCTACAGTAAAGCAGCGGCAAACGGCAAGTCGGCAACTGCACTGGCTCGCGCCAGGTTAAGGGAAGGCCGACTAAAAGACTGGGTCGACTTGTTCGTTGCCAATTTGCACTCGTCCCAGGCAAAACACTTTGGCAGTCGCATCGCTTTTGACGGCAAAGGCCATCTTTTTTTGAGCCACGGTGATCGCGGTGACAGGCACAGCGCCCAGAATCTCGCCAATCACGGTGGCGCGGTGTTGAGGCTCAATCTGGACGGTTCTGTGCCGGAGGACAATCCTTTTGTCGGGCGGGCTGACGTGGCTGCGGAAATCTGGAGCTATGGCCATCGCAATCCTCAGGGGATTGTCTTCGATGGGGTCAAACAGCGGCTTTGGCTAATAGAGCACGGCCCCAGGGGCGGCGATGAAATCAATCGCATTGAACCGGGGCGCAACTACGGTTGGCCGGTCATTTCCTATGGCAAGGAATACAGCTTGCCGGTGATGGTGGGGGAAGGCACTCACAAGGAAGGAATGGAACAGCCGGAAAAAATCTATGTGCCCTCCATTGCTCCGGGAAGTTTGCTGCTCTATCGCGGCAATGCCTTTCCCCAATGGCGCGGCAGTCTCTTTGTCGGCGCACTGGCTCTGACCCATCTCAACCGAATTGAGGTGGAGACTTCCGGTGGGCTGGGAGCAGAGCACCGCTACCTGGAGGGCGTCGGTGAGCGTATTCGGGCTATTGCTGAAAGCCCGGAGGGCTGGCTGTATGTGTCGACAGATTCCGGCAGGATTCTCCGGCTGTCGCCAAAGGATTCACAGGGGGGGCGTTAACCCGCTATTTTGCTGTGCCCCAGAGGTCTTCAAGGCGATCGTCGCGGCCACAGCGAAAACGGTAGTATTTGTAGCGAACAGGATTGCGCTGGTAGTAGTCCTGGTGATAGTTTTCCGCCGCATAGAATGCGCCTGCGGTGGTAATGGCAGTGACAACTTTTTGTGACTTAAGGACACCGTCGGCGATGGCCGCACGGCTTGCCAGCGCCAACTGGCGCTGGCTGGTATCGGTGACAAAAATTTCACTGCGGTACTGGTTGCCGCGGTCACAGAATTGACCGCCAGCATCAGTGGGGTCGATGTTGCGCCAGAAAATATCGAGCAATCTTTCATAGCTGACAACATTGGGGTCAAAGCTGATTCTGACGGCTTCGGCGTGTCCTGTGCTCCCTGCAGAAACCTGCTTGTAGGAAGGGTTGGTGACGCTGCCGCCCATGTAGCCGGAGGTGGTGGCGACCACGCCGGGTTCCTTGTCGAAAGGGGGTTCCATGCACCAAAAACAGCCCCCGGCAAAATAGGCGGTTGCCAGTGCTGTGACGTCGCTCGAAGTGCCGGCGGCAGCAAGGTGGTCGTTAAACACCAGGACTATCAACAGCAGAACAGTTTTTTTCATGGCGATTACTTTCAATGCGTTCGGAGTTTGAGACAGGTAGGGCGCAAAATAGTTGCACTCTGAGCGATGGCGCCGATTTGTCAGGTTCAGCAGCAGCTGACAAGTATTGCTCGAAAAGTCGCAGAAGTCTGTCGGCAAGCTTGATGCCGATCCAAAAAGTCGTTTGGTGCAGCCCTCTAGGCAAACTCTGACGGGGGCGATGGATCCGGTGATTCGCCAATTCTCGATAAAATCCCCCCGCTTTTTTCAAAATAAAAAACAATTATTTTTTAACGTTATGATTATTAAGGTTTTATATTTGTTGACTGGCGGCTGTTTTAGCCCTATTTTGGCCGCGTAAACGAAGGTAAAGGCTGTCTCTTTTTCAAAGATATTTTTAGTGGAGGTGGTTACCATGAGCGATGAAGACGACCTGGACGAAATCTCGATGGACGATGACAATTCAGCTGAAGAAACGGAACTGAAACCCTCTCCGGCGGCGGATCTTGAAGCCCGTCGTCGTCTGGAGGCACGGCTTGAAGAACGCCGACTGAGTCGGCTTATACAGGACTATGATTTCGATATTGACGATATAGCCTGATTGCGTTTGTTGTTCGCCAGACCGCATTGCATTTGTTGGGCGCGCGGTCTGCATTTTTCCTCATTTTTGGGCATAATAGCGCCTCTTCCTTTCCGGAGAGGTTTGTTTGAATTCCACCCCCCTTGTTGAATGCAGAGATATCGCTTTTGAGCGGGACGATGTTCCCCTCTTTTCAGGCGTCAATCTCCGTCTCCTTGCCGGAAAAGCCATTCAAGTCACAGGCGCCAATGGCGCTGGCAAAACCACTTTCATGCGAATCCTGGCCACCTCACTGGCGCCGTCGTGGGGGGAGATTTTATGGCGGGGGCAGCCACTGGTGCGGCAATTACAGGATTATCGCTCGAATTTGCTCTATATCGGTCACTCGCCGGCGGTCAAAGCCGCCCTCAGTCCGCGGGAAAACCTGCGCTGGTTTTTTCGTCTCGCGCCCTCCAGGGAGCAGTTAAGCAGCGTTGTTATCGACAGTACCCTGGCACGGGTCGGCCTCGATGGTTACGGCGACGTGCCTTGCCATACTCTTTCCGCAGGACAGCTGCGCCGTGTGGCGCTGGCCAGGCTCTATTTGAGTTCTGCTCGCCTGTGGATTCTCGACGAACCCTTTACCTCCATTGATGTCGAGGGCGTCGGCAATCTTGAACGCCTGATGGCGGAGCATCTCGCCGCGGGGGGGGGGCTGTTGATGACCAGTCACCAGCAACTGCGCCTGGAAAATATCGACATTCTCGATTTGGAGGCCTTTGCCGGTGGCTGCAGTCAGGAACCCAGCCCTCCTCACCATGACCGTTTTCAGCATGGTCAGCGCCAAAGTGCTGGATTTCAGGGGGCGCATGACCGCTGAAACCAAGGCCAACCCCTTTGCGGCAATTTTCTTTCGCGACCTCAAGCTGGCTTTTCGCCACCGCAGTGAAATAGCCAATCCCCTGCTGTTTTTCCTGATGGTGGCGACCCTGGTGCCCCTGGGTGTTTCCCCTGAGTCCCAGCTGTTGTCGGTACTGGCGCCGGGCATGATCTGGGTGATGGCGTTGCTGGCATCGCTGTTGTCCACAGAAACCCTTTTTCTCAGTGACTACCGCGACGGCAGTCTCGAGCAGCTGGTGATTTGTCCCCAGCCCTTGTGGCAAGTGGTGCTGGCCAAGGTTTGCGCCCACTGGCTGGTGACGGGATTGCCGCTGACCCTGTTTTCGCCGTTGCTGGGGCTAATGTTGTCATTGCCAGCGGCGGGCTTTATGCCCATGCTCGCCAGTCTTGCTCTGGGCACCGCAACCCTGAGTATGATCGGTTCGGTGGGGGCGGCGCTCACCGTCGCCATTCCCAGAGGAGGGCTGCTGTTGTCCCTGATTGTGATGCCCCTTTATATGCCGGTACTGATTTTTGGCGCCAGCGCAGTTCAGCAAGCGGTGGATGGTTTTTCTGCTGTCGGGACACTGGCGATTCTCGGCGCTTTGTTTGCCTTTTCCTGTATGGTTACACCTTTTGCAACCGCAGGCGCATTACGGGTAAGTTTGCATGGCTAGTCTCCCCCAGTGGTTTCATCGCTTAGGTGCTCCGAAAAGTTTCTATTTTATGACTGGCAAATGGCTGCCCTGGCTGGCTTTGAGCGCATTTGTGCTGCTCAGTGTCGGCACGATCTGGGGGCTGGCCTTTGCTCCCCAGGACGCCAAACAGGGCAACAGTTTTCGAGTTATCTATATCCATGTTCCCGCGGCTTTTCTTGCTCTGGCGGGCTACTATGTCATGGCAGTTGCCGGCGCCATCGGGCTGATATGGCGAATGAAACTATCCCATATGGTGATGAAGTCCGCCGCTCCCCTCGGCGCGGTGCTGACCTTTATTTCCCTTGTTACCGGGGCGCTCTGGGGCAAGCCTACCTGGGGAACTTACTGGGTTTGGGATGCTCGAATCACTTCGATGCTGGTGCTGTTTTTCCTCTACCTCGGTGTCATTGCCCTTCAAAATGCCTACAGCAACCAGGATGCGGCAAACAAGGCCAGCGCCGTCCTGGCTCTGGTGGGAACGGTGAATATTCCCATCATCTACAAATCGGTGGACTGGTGGTATACCCTGCACCAGCCAGCAACCCTAAAACTCACGGGCGGTTCTTCCATGCATCCGGATATGCTCCAGCCGCTTTTGGTGATGATTGCCGGGTTTTACTGCTTTTATGCCCTGGCGCTGATTCTGGCGACGCGGGCAGAAATTATTTACCGTGAGCGCCGCACCAGCTGGGTGCTGGATCTGGCGGCGGGTAAACAGGGTATTTAAAGACAGTGCGTGGCGCTGCTCGACCCCCGCGGCGGGCGGCAATAATCTCAACTGGCCGGTGGCGGCGACAAAGAGGAGTCAACCATGTTTCAGTTTGATAGTTTTGCCCATTTCATGGCCATGGACGGTCACGGTGTTTATGTATGGGCATCTTATGCAATCACCTTTGCGGTAATGGCTTTTATCATTGTCAGCCCGCTGCTTCGCGCCCGCCAGACACTGAAAGCTGTTAAACTTCAGCAGGCAAGATCTGCCCGCCACAATGCAGCACAGACCTCTTCGCAATAAGCGGAACGGGCAAAACCCTTTCATTGAGACTGTAAACAGGTTCCGGTATGCATCCAGTCAGACGACAACGCCTTATCGCCGTCATTTTTATTGTTATCGCCGCCTCCGCTGCGGTGGGGCTGGTGACCTATGCCCTGCGGCAGAATATCAATCTTTTTTATGCGCCCTCGCAAATCGTTGCGGGGGAAGCTCCTGAAGGGACGCGAATTCGCATTGGCGGCATGGTGGTGAAAGGATCCCTGGAACGCAAAGGGGAGTCTTTGGAGTCGCTGTTTGCCATTACCGACGGCCCCGCTCAGGTTCGAGTTTCCTACACGGGAATTTTGCCGGATCTTTTCGCCGAGGGCGAAGCCGCCGTGGCCACCGGCAAGCTCCTGGCGGATGGCAGTTTTGAAGCCAGCGAAGTTCTCGCCAAGCACGATGAAAACTATGTGCCCCCCGAAGTTGCCGACGCCATGAATAAAGCCATGGACAAGGCCCACAAGGCCAATGCTGAAGGCAGCGGTTCCGGCGCCTACGGCAGTGGCAAATACGACTCTTCCACAGGTGAACAATGATTCCCGAACTTGGGCATTTTGCCCTTATTCTCAGTTTGTTACTGTCCATATTGCTGTCGACCCTGCCATTGGTGGGCACCTTTCGCGGCAATGGCCTGTGGATGTCGTTGTCCCGCCCCTTGGCTGGCGGGCAGTTTGTTTTTGCCCTGTTCAGTTTGATCTGTCTCACCCAGGCTTTTATCGTCGATGATTTCAGTGTGCGCTATGTGGCGGACAACTCCAATACATTGCTGCCCTGGTATTACAAGATCAGTGCGGTCTGGGGTGCCCACGAAGGGTCACTGCTGCTGTGGTTTTTTATTCTCAGTGCCTGGACGTTGGCGGTGGCGATTTTTAGTCAAAGCATACCCCTGATCATGGTGGCGCGGGTGCTGGCGGTTATGGGGATGGTGGCCGTGGGCTTCTGTCTGTTTCTGTTGTTTACGTCGAATCCATTTGAGCGGGTATTGCCGTTTCCCCCCGGCGATGGCGCAGACCTCAACCCCCTGCTTCAGGATGTGGGGCTGATTATTCATCCGCCCTTGCTCTACATGGGCTATGTGGGTTTCAGTGTGCCATTTGCCTTTGCCATTGCAGCGCTGTTAGCGGGTCGTTTTGATGCCGCCTGGGCGCGCTGGACGCGGCTGTGGGCCAATACCGCCTGGGCGTTTCTTACCTTGGGTATCGCCCTCGGCAGCTGGTGGGCCTACTATGAATTGGGATGGGGGGGCTGGTGGTTTTGGGATCCGGTGGAAAATGCCTCCTTTATGCCCTGGTTGGTGGGCACGGCACTGGTACACAGTCTCGCTGTCAGCGAGAAGCGGGGGATTTTCCGTAGCTGGACACTGCTGTTGGCCATATTTGCGTTTTCCCTGAGCCTGCTGGGAACCTTCCTGGTGCGCTCCGGTGTTCTGACCTCGGTGCACGCGTTTGCTGCCGATCCGACTCGGGGTGTTTTCATTCTGATGTTCCTCGGCTTTGTGGTTGGCGGTTCGCTGCTGCTCTACGGCCTTCGCGGCCACTCGATCCGTGCGGCAAGCTCTTTTTCCTGGAGTTCCAGGGAGGCGTTCATCCTTTTTAACAATATTCTTTTGGTAATGGCCACCGCCATTATTCTGCTGGGTACCCTCTACCCGTTGATTGCCGACGTCATGGGCTGGGGAAAAATTTCCGTGGGGCCTCCCTATTTCAATTTCTTTTTTGTGCCTCTGGCCATCATCATCGCCATGCTGCTGGCGCCCGGCTCGATAATGCGCTGGAAAAAAACCGAGCAGACCTGGTTGCGCCCTCGACTGCTGTTGCCCTTTGTGGTTGCTATTGCCGCTGGCGTTGGTATTCCCCTGGTGTTTATGCCGAAAATCACATTTGGCGCCGTGATAACCCTGGCTGTTTTTGTGTGGATACTGCTGTTTTGCCTGGGGGATTTGTGGGGAAAATCAGCCCATTCCCGCGGCCATCTCCATGGTCTGGGGCGGCTCAGCGGCAGTTACTACGGCATGCAAATTGCCCATCTTGGTGTTGCTTGCGCCATTCTTGGCGGCGGCTGGACATCCATCTACAACCAGGAAAAAGATGCCCGCATGGAGCCCGGCACTGTTGTCGAACTCGGCGACTACCGCTTTGCGTTTGAGGGCGTTCGCGCCGTTGAAGGTTCAAATTTTGTCGCCGATGAAGCTCGAATCAGTGTCTCGAAGCAGGGTGATATTGTGGCGACGCTGTACCCCCAGAAACGCCGCTACACGATTCGCAACCAGGTAATGACAGAGGCGGGTATCGACGGCGGGCTGATGCGGGATCTCTATGTTTCCCTGGGGGAGCACCTGGGCAATGGTGCCTGGGCGGTGCGTGTCCACGTCAAGCCCTTTGTGCGTTGGATCTGGCTCGGCGCCCTGTTAATGGCCGTTGGCGGCATGATGGCGATGTTTGACAAGCGTTACCGCGCCAGCCGTGTCAAGGTTGAAGATTCCCTGCTGGCATCGTCTCCGTCATGAAAAATATCAAACTGTTTATTCCTTTTGCTATTTTTGTCGGTCTTGCCCTGTTTCTGCTGAAAGGGCTGGATCGCGATCCCAATGCCTTGCCATCGGCGTTGATCGGCGAGCCCGTACCGGCTTTTTCCCTCCCCGATCTGCACGTTCCCGGCGCGCTGGTTTCCGAAGATATTTTTAAAGGCCATGTCAGCCTCCTCAATGTCTGGGCGACCTGGTGTCCGTCCTGCAGGGTTGAGCATCCATTTTTGGTAGCCCTCGCCGAAAATGAAGCTGTACGTATTATCGGTATGGATTACAAGGACGAAGATGAACCCGCCCGCCGCTGGCTGCAAACATTGGGCAACCCCTACGCAGTGACCTTTACGGATCAGGAGGGCAAACTGGGGCTCGATCTCGGAGTGTTTGGCGCCCCTGAAACCTACCTCATCGACAGCCAGGGCGTTATTCGCGCCAAGCATGTTGGGGTTGTCGACGAGCGGGTATGGCAGAAGCTCGGTTCACTCTATCGTCAATTGCTGGCGGAAACCCCTGTGGAATAACTCTCCGCCAGGGCGATAGCCCAGACGCCGCCAACGCCGCAACCGATGCCGATTTATAAACAGAGCTGTATGATTGTGTTGAAACAACTGATTAAAGCCTTTTTTATCCTGAACCTGATAGTGGCCAGCACCGCCCTGTGGGCGGTGATTGAGATAGCACCTTTATCTAACGAAACCCTTGAGGGGCGTTATCGGGAGCTGATAGAAGAGTTGCGCTGCCCCAAATGCCAGAATCAAAATCTCGCGGACTCCGATTCCCCCATTGCTGCCGATTTGCGCGAACAGGTGCGGGTTCTCCTTGAAGAAGGCAAAAGTGACGAGGAAATCGTCGCTTATCTGGTGCATCGCTACGGCGACTTTGTCCGTTATCGCCCGGCGGTGCAGAAAACCACGATGGTGCTTTGGTTTGCCCCGGCGCTGTTTTTACTCTGCGCCCTGGTGGTGATTGTTGTGGTTGTCAAAACCTATCGGCGGCCAAAAATTCTCCAGGGCGAACTCAGCGAACTGGAGCAGAATCGCCTTGAAGCGCTGATGTCGGCAAAAGAGAGCGGTAAAACCACTAGCGACAAAGAGGATCGCCCATGACCCTGTGGCTGTATTTTTCCCTGCTGGCAGGTGTTGCCGTTCTTTTTGTTCTGTGGCGGCTGCTGCGCCGCAGTACCGCAACGGTGGTTGCCGCAAGTGAAGACCTTGAATTCAATCGCCAGCTTTTTGTGGAAAAAATCAACCAGCTGAAAGGTCAGCTTGAGCGGGGGGAAATCTCCTCCCAGCAGTTTCACGATCTTGAGCTAGAGCATCAGCGCCAGTTTCTTGTCGATAATCCCCAATCAGCACCGCCAGCGACCGCTGATGGACGCTCCCCTGTTGGCGGCGCGGTCATTGTCGCCAGTGCCCTGCTGGTTCCTGTGTTGGCGGTTGTGCTTTATGTTCAATTGGGCGCATCCCAGGAGTTGAAACTGCGGCAACTGCTCAAGGAGCGCTCTGGGCTGATGATGTCTGAAAATCCGGACATGACCCAGCTGCGCGGACTTACCGACCAGGTTCTGAAAAGTTTGACCCAATCGGCTCAGCGCCACGGCGAAGACCCCCTCTATCCGGTGTTGTTGGCGCGACTCTATATGGATGATGGCGCCTATGCCCTGGCAAAAAACCAGTATCAACGGGTTATAGCCCTGTTGCCGGAGGATGGCGACTTGCGCGCTGAATATGCCCAGGCACTGTTTTTTGCCGCTGGCAACCAGCTCAATGACGAGGTTGTGCGCGAGGCAACTCTCGCCCTGCAATTGTCTCCCCACAACCAGACGGCTCTGGGTTTAATGGGCATTGCCAGCTTTCAGGGGGGGCAGTTTCAGCAGGCCATCGACTACTGGAATCGCGCCCTGGCCATGCTGCCAGCCAAGTCGCCTTCTCGCAATGCCCTGGTGGCGGGCATCGCCGCAGCGCGGGAGCGTATTGGCGGCGATGGCGAGGAGTCTGGCTCCTCCCTCAGTGATGGTGCCGCGCCCAGCCTGACAGTGAATGTGGCACTGTCTGCGGATATTCAGGCGCCCGCCAATGCGGCGGTTTATGTCTATGCCCGCGCCTGGCAGGGCTCGCCCATGCCCCTGGCCATCAGGAAAATGAAATTCAGCGATTTTCCCGCCCAGGTTGTCCTCGACCAAACCATGGCGATGAATCCGGCGCAGGGATTGTCATCGGTACCCCAGGTGGAGATTGTTGCCCGAGTGTCTCTCTCCGGTCAGCCAGCGCCGTCCGCTGGAGATTATGAAGGCTCCCTTGGACCCGTAACCACGGCAGAGCAGGCCGACCCATTAAACCTGACGATTAATCGCCAGCTGGACTGAGGGTAATTGTATAGTTGCCTGCAGGCTGGACGGCGGTTCAGCCCGACAGTTAGCGCTGCCGGGGCGAAGAGATCGTCATTTCAGGGGTCGGATTCGTAAAAGTTTATTCGTGGCAGCCGAGTTTTTCTTTTATCAGGGCAATGCGCTCTTCCGGGTGAAGTCCCAGGTTGCCCATGGCTTCCACCATTTCCAGGCGGCTTCTCAGGCCGATGCCGTTGGCAATTTGCACGGCGAGACCGGGGCGGGCGTTGAGTTCGAGAATCATGGGGCCGCGGCTTTCATCGATCACGAAGTCGCAGCCTATATAGCCAAGACCGGTCATTTCGTAACACTTGGCGGACAGCAGTAGAATCTCCTCCCAGTCGGGAATTTCAAGATCTGAGAAATCCACGCCGGTATCCGGGTGTTTGTCGACGAGATAATCTTTTTGCACGGCGCGAATGGCGCGGCCATTACAGATATTGAGACCCACACCCACAGCGCCCTGGTGAAGGTTGGCCTTGCCGTCGGATTTACTGGTGGGGCAGCGCATCATCGCCATTACCGGGTAGCCGTTAAAAACAATGACGCGAATATCCGGCAGGCCTTCAAAACTGTAGTTGAGCAAATAGGGCAGGCCGCGCACCAGGGATTCGATAACCGCCGTATCCGGGCGTCCCCCCAGGCTATAAACGCCGCTGAGAATGTTGGATATGTCGTGGCGAATATCCTGAAGCGTAACCACTTTGCCGCTGGGTTTGAGAAAGTTTTCGCCGTCGCGACCAGAAATAATGATGATGCCTTTGCCGCCGCTGCCCCGCAGTGGTTTCACCGCAAAGCCTTCCAGCGGGTTCAGAAGTGCGCCTAAATCGTTCAAATCCCCGGTGTAGCGGACGACGCCGTAAAGTTCGGGAACGCGAATACCGTCTCTGCGGGCGGCCTCCTTGGTTTTGAGCTTGTCATCGACAAGGGGAAACAGGTGGCGGGGATTGTAGCGGGCGATATAGGCCACATTCCTGGCGTTCATCCCCAGGATTCCCTTCTTCTTCATTTTGGCGATGGTGTTGAAAAACATAATGAGGCCTTTATGGGGTCAAAATTTGGTTCTCAGGCACGGCATGGCAATCACTGCGCGCAATGCCCCATTATTTTTCAATCAAAAAGCGAAAACGCTTGAGCTCAGAGAGGCGGTAGCCCGTGTACTGACCCAGCACCAGAATAATTCCGAGCTCAATGAGCAGAATCTCGGGGAAATTATAGGTGAGGTGCTCCACATAGCGATTGGTCATCACCAGGTAGGCGATAACGGCAACGATAAGGCTGCCGCCGCCCTGCTTGACGACTTCCTTGGGGCCGTCCTCCTCCCAGAGAATCGACATGCGCTCGATGGTCCAGGCGATGATGATCATGGGGAAGAAGGTGATGGTCATGACCTGCTCGAGCCCCAGTTTGTAGCTGAGAATACTGAAACCGGCCATCAGGATCACCACGGCGATCACCACGGCGGCGAGGCGCGCCACCATCAGCAGGTCGAGCCTGCTCAGATAGGAGCGAATCCAGAGGCCGGCGGCCACCAGGGTAACCAGGATGGCTATGCCGGGAAGTAGCTGGGTCTGAATAAAGGCGAGGGCGATCAACACCGGCATAAAGGTGCCGGAAGTTTTAAGACCCACCAGCACCCGGAAAATCACCACCACCAGAGCGCCGATGGGTACCAGCAATAACAATTTAAAAATAGTTTGTTTATCAATGGGTAGACTGTAAATGTTGAAGTCGATCAGCGCCACATTTTGCGATTTGGCCTCTTTCAGAGCAATGGCTTTGGCGGAAATATCGTTGGCCAGTACCGAAAACCGCACCTTGGAGTCGGTGCCGCCAATGACGTCGAGCATGGAGCGGCCACCCCGCTGCCACATAAAGAAGTTTTTCGGAATACCTCTGGCAGCTGTGCGCGGATCAAAAATTACCCATTTTTTGCCGTCAAAAATTTCCACGAGTTCGTCGGCTTTTTGATTGTAGAGGCGGTTCTCCAGATAAATACCGCGCACCATCCGGGCGGAAATACCGGCGTCGGCCAATAATTTAATGGCCAGTTGCGCCGTGCTCTGGCCGCCGCTGGCCTCGTAGAGGAGCTGGGCGTCCTGGGCAACCTGGCCGACCATCATTTTCAGCAGCTGTTCAGTGAAGCTGGCATTGTCGGCGGAGAGGCGGCGGGCATTGCGAATCAGGCCGCTGGCGGCCACCTTTTCAACCGGTGTCCACAGGGGCGGCACGATTTCCTCGGGCTGAGATTCGCCATCGCTGGCAAGCTCTTCCACCCGTTCCGTGACTTCCATTTTGTAATAAAGGGTTTGCGCGCCCCGTGCTGTCTGGCGGGTCCAGGAGGCGCGGCGATGCTCGCCCTCTTCCTGAACGCTGAAGCCATAGCCGGCGGAGGCGAACACTTCGTCGAGCAGGACATATTGCTGCTGGCTTTCCGGAAGCGCCAGATTGACGCTGACGGGTTTGCCGGAGGCGTCAAACGTCAGCTTGGCCTCGATGCTCCACACCTGGCGTTCGGCATTGGGAAAAAGGGGAAAGTGGAGAAATGCGGACTTGTAGATGGTAAAGCAGAGACCTGCAATGGCAAAGAGAGTAGCAAAAAGGTAAACCTGTCCCTTGGGTGACATGCAATAACCTGTGTTTTGAGTATCTGTTTTACAGCCTTTTCAGTGTTGACCCCGAGCTGAAAAGGCTGCCGTTATTTTGCAATAAATTCCTGGCTAACGTCGACGATGGCGTTGTTGCGCAAAAAGTTTCTACCGATGAGCACAGAGTATTCCATGTCTGAACGATCGTTCAGGGAAAGTTCGATTTGCTCTGTGATGGAACCCAGGGTCATGGTCATCATTACCACCAGGCGGCGGTCAAACTCATTGGTTTCAACTTGGCGCACCTTGACCCGACGCACGACCTGGCGCTCCATGACAATGGGTTTGTCGGCGACGCTATCGAGTTCAAAGCGCACCCATTTTTCTCCGTCTCTTTCAAAACGGACAATATTGGTGGCGTGAATGGAATTGCCGGTGGCGCCGGAGTCGATTCTGGCGGTGTAGGTGACGCCGGGAGGATCAAAACGCACCTTCTCCACCTCGCCCACGAGCATTTTGCCGTCGAGCCTACTCTCCGGGCATACCGGACAGGGTTTTGGTTTGGGGGCAGGGGGGCAGGCAGGAGCAGGCTCCGGTTCCGGGCACTGCAAAACAGGCGGTTCCAGCGGCGGCTCTTCGACCGCGACAACGGCACTGGGTGCGGGAATCGCTGTTTCAACGACATCCGTTGCCGCTGGCGCAGGCTCTGCAGGCGGAGGCGGCGTCTGACAGGCTGTCATAAACAGGCAGGCAAGCAATAGCCAGGCGATGTTGAGCGCGTTCTTAGCCAAATGTGGGCTGTCCCCTGTGACCATCATATTTATTTCTTGAGTGATTAAGGTTGATGATTTTACGTTGTTTTACCGAGATTATGATAATGTTTAGTCGCTGACATTGAAAGAAAGTCTTGCATATGTGCTTGTAAAAATTCCTGTAACCTGCCTTTTTTCATTGATGAAGTTGAATTCTATGGAACAAATATCGAAAGCGGATCCTGTGGCGGCGGCAGATTTTTCCCTCGACTTTCCCTTCGCCCTCGAGGCGCCCCGCCAGCGCGCCGATTTTCGTCGTTTGCTGGAGGATTTCCAGGTTGTTGAAGATCTGGGTTTTGAACCTTCGGGAGAGGGTGAGCATCTCTACATTCGCATTCGCAAGCGCAACGAAAATACCCGCTGGATCGCCGGGCTGCTGGCGCGCCATTTTGCTGTTGATGAACATGCCGTGGGTTACTGCGGTCTCAAGGATCGCCGTGCGCTGACAACCCAGTGGTTTAGTGTGCAACTGCCGGGGAAAAGTGACTTCCCCATTCCCCAACTGCCCGGTTGCGAAATTTTGGCCACAGGGCGCCATGGCAAAAAACTCCGCCCCGGCATGCACAAAGGCAATCAGTTCAGCATTGTGCTGCGTTTTGACGGCGACGTTGAGAATGAGGTGGAGCAACGCCTGGCGGCTTTGAAAGCTCAGGGCGCCCCCAACTATTTTGGCGAACAGCGTTTTGGTATCGATGCCAACAATTTGCGCGAAGTGGCCGCCATTGTGGCGCGAAAACACCCCCGTTTTCAGGGTAAACGGGGAGGTCTGTACCTGTCGGCAGCGCGTTCCTGGCTATTTAATATTGTTCTCGCGGATCGGGTTCGCAGCGGCTCCTGGCGGGCGGTGGCTAGCGGACCCTTGTGGGGGCGCGGGCGCTCCAGCGCCGAAGCGACCCTGGCGGCAGAAGAGGCCAGCATTCTTCAACCCTGGCAAAGTTGGTGTCTGGCTCTTGAGCACAGCGGTTTGCGCCAGGAGCGCAGACCCCTGGTTTTGGCGCCCGAAAATTTCCAGTGGCAGTGGCTGGATGGGTGCTTGACCCTGGATTTTGGGTTGCCGCCGGGAACCTATGCCACCGCGCTGCTGCGGGAGGTCGCCCAGCTGCGAACCTGCGCAGAACCTGGCGCGGAATAAAGGCTCTCCACCCTGTGGCGACGACTGGTTTCAGTTGTGGTGGTTATGCAATTATCTCCTTGTGATATAGTGGCAACCTGGTGTTTTAGGGTTAAGGGGGAAGCTGGTGAATTCCGTTGATCTCAGCGGTATTGGAATGACCTCACAGCGAACGCGTGAACGGCTGATACAGAGCCTGCAGGAGCAGGGTATTGATAATCAGAAAGTGCTTGATGCCATGCGCCTGGTTCCCCGGCATATTTTTCTCGACGAAGCTCTCGCCCATCGCGCCTACGAAAACACGGCGCTTCCCATCGGCTACTCCCAGACCATTTCTCAGCCCTATATTGTTGCGCTGATGACCCAGTTGGTACTGGCCTGGGGGCCGCGGCAAAAAGTGCTCGAAATTGGTACCGGCTCTGGCTATCAGGCTGCGATTCTTTCCCACTTGGTGGATAAGGTTTACACGGTGGAGCGCATTAAACCGCTCTTGATGAAAGCCCGTGAGCGGTTTCGCCTGTTGGCTTTGCGCAATATTATCAGCGGTCATTCCGACGGCGGTGAAGGCTGGGCTCAGTACGCCCCCTATGACGCCATTATCAGTACTGCCGCGCCGCAACAGGTGCCCGAGGAGCTGCTGCATCAGCTGGCGCCCAATGGCATTCTCGTTATTCCCGTGGGCCCAGATAACAATCAGGAATTACGCGTTATTCATCGTATGGGAGAAACCAGCAATTTTGAAGAGGAAGTCATCACCAGGGTAAGGTTTGTGCCTCTTCTCGGTGGTACACAGCGCTAAAGGATTCGGCTTCATGGCAGTAAAACGCAACTACCCGCTGTTATTTGCCAAAGGCCTCGCCATGGGGGCGGCGGATGTGGTTCCCGGTGTTTCCGGTGGCACCATCGCCTTTATCAGTGGTATTTATGATGAATTGATTGATTCATTGAAAGCGGTCAATCCCGGCACCTTGCGACTACTTTTTCGCGACGGTGTAGGGTCATTTTGGCGCGCCATAAACGGCAATTTTCTGGTGGCGCTTTTTGCCGGAATTTTCACCAGTATTGTCTCCCTGGCCAGGCTGGTTCGCTATTTGCTTGAGCACCAGCCGTTGTTGATCTGGTCGTTTTTTTTTGGCCTTATTATCGCCTCCATTATTTACGTCGTGCGCCAGCAAAAGCAGTGGCGGCTTGTGCAAATTCTCGGTTTGCTGACAGGCATGGGTCTGGCTCTGGCGGCGGCATTTTCGCCGCCAGTGGCGGTCAATATATCGCCGCTGACGCTGTTTTTTTCCGGCATGCTGGCCATTTGCGCGATGATCCTTCCGGGAATTTCCGGCAGCTTCATTCTCCTTCTTCTCGGTGTTTACCCTGTGATCATTGAAGCGGTCACCGACGCCAACTGGCTTGTCCTGGCGTCTTTTGTCGCGGGCGCCGTTATCGGGCTCATGGCTTTTTCCCATGTTTTGTCCTGGCTGCTTCACCACCACCGGGCGACAACCCTTTCTGTGCTTATCGGTTTTCTGGTGGGCTCCCTTCCTGTGGTGTGGCCGTGGAAAATGGAATTGTCGGCAGTTTCCGGCACCGGTCGGCAGCTGCTTCTTCCCGGCGATTACGGTGCTGCCGTGGGCTCTCCCCTAGTGCTGGAGTGTCTTGGCTTGATGCTGGTGGGACTGGTGCTGGTGCTGGCGCTGGAATTTGCCGGCGACCACCTGGCGCGACAGCGGAAACGGTTGTTGTAACGATGAAGTGGCCGAAGGAGCGACTGCAAATCCGTCAGCCCCTGGGGTTGGCTCTTTTGCTGGTTGCTTTTCTCGTCGGCTGTCAGACGCCGCCACCAGCGCCAGTGGCAGAGCGGCCGCAGCCGCCTTCGCAAAAAATCCTTCACCATATTGTTTCCCGGGATGAAACCCTCTATTCCATTGCCTGGCGCTACGAGCTCGATTTTCAGCAGCTGGCGGCGGTCAATGGCCTTTCCGCCCCTTATGACTTGTCTCCAGGGCAGCGTCTGTCTTTGGATATGCGCCGCCAACCCGCTGCGGTTGCCACCGGCTATTCGGTAAAAACCGGTGTTGTAACCGCGAAGCCTGTCGATGAAACCTCGGTGCAGGGCACAGCAATACGGGGCGTTGATGTTCCTTTCGAAACAGAATCGCAAACGGCACCGCAAACAACGGCTTCGCAACCACTTCCAGAAACCCTGTCAAAAGCGCCGCCAGCCGTTAAACAGCCCGAGCAGTCACCTGCTGGGCTCCAAAGTCCGTGGCAGTGGAAATGGCCAGCCACGGGGCGGGTCGCCAAGGAATACGATGTCAGCAATGTGCTCAAGGGCATCAGCATTTACACCAATTCAGGTACGGCGGTGGCGGCGGCGGCGCCTGGAACCGTGGTCTATGCCGGCAATGGCTTGAGGGGTTACGGCAACCTTGTTATCGTCAAGCACAGTGAAAAGCATCTCAGCGCTTATGCCCATAACAGCACTCTGCTGGTGAGTGAAAATCAGCAGGTCAGGCAGGGGGAGAAAATTGCTGAAGTAGGGCTGGACGCCAGTAAACAGAATCGTTTGTATTTTGAAATTCGTGAAAATGGTAAGCCGGTGGATCCTCTCCGCCTGCTACCCAGGCAGTAAATAATAAACAGGAAACTACTATGGTCGGTGACGGTGGTCAAGATGAACAAAATTACGATGCCAATGACGATGAGCAGGAAACCACGCCAGATGTTGCGGATGTTCTTCACAGTGAGGGCGATTCAGCCACTGATGGCGACGAGCTCCTCGAAAATATTCCCCACAATTTTGACGATTCTGCGGTAGACGCCACTAACATTTATCTTCGCGAGATTGGCTTTGCGCCGCTGTTAACGGCGGAGGAAGAGGTTTATTTCGGCCGTCTGGTACAGCGCGGCGATCAAAAAGCCCGCAAGCGCATGATCGAAAGCAACCTGCGGTTGGTGGTGAAAATTTCCCGGCGCTATACCAACCGCGGGCTTGCGTTGCTCGATTTGATCGAAGAGGGCAATCTGGGCTTGATGCGGGCGGTGGAAAAATTCGATCCCGAACTCGGTTTTCGTTTCTCAACCTATGCCACCTGGTGGATCAAACAGACCATCGAGCGGGCCATTATGAATCAAACCCGCACCATTCGCCTGCCCATTCACGTTCTCAAGCGCATGAACGTTTACCTGCGCGCCGCCCGTGAGCTAACCCAGCGGCTCGATCACGACCCCAGCGCGGAGGAAATCGCCCGCCTGCTCAATGTGCCCGTTGAGGAAGTGGCGAAAATGCTTGAACTCAATGAGCGAGTGACATCGGTGGATATTCCCATAGGTCGTTCCGGCGATAAAACCGTGGTCGAAACCATTGCCGACGAGGTGTCAGCCAGCCCGGAAGAAGAGCTTGAAGGTGAGGAAATTTCCCTGGAAATTGAGCACTTGATTGAGCAGCTTAACGACAAGCAGGCGGAGGTGATTGCCCGCCGTTTTGGCTTGCGGGGTTATGATCCCCAAACCCTGGAAGAGGTTGGCGCTGCTGTGGGGCTGACCAGAGAGCGGGTGCGCCAGATTCAGGTGGAATCGCTGCGCAAGCTGCGGGTGATGATGACCAGGGAGGGGTTAAACCCCAGCGTTCTTTTTGGGAATTCGGATTAACCCGGAAATTGCACCAGTACAGGCTGAAATCTGAGTTTTGCGCGGTTATAACAGACTTAAACGTCATTGCAGCTTGGTAACAGTTTGCTACCGGCTACGTTTGCCTGTTTTTTACTGGATCTCGCCCGATTTGAGCGCACATGCTCGCTCCGACGTTGCTATGGCAGCGGTTACGCTCACGAGCACGCTCAAATCGAACGATCTCGGCGCGAAAATTCAGGCAACCGGTGCAACTTACGGGTTAACCGCATTACTCTCTGGCGGTGGCCGACAGGGTCACTGCCATTATAGAGATGGGTGAAAAGAGACAAAAAAAACGGCCTTACGGCCGTTTTTGTTAGCGTTCCAGATACTGAAGCTTGCCGGGCTTTCCGTCCCAGTCTTCAGCGTCGGCGGCGTGTTCCTTGCGCTCGGTAATGTTAGGCCAGACATCTGCCAGTTCGGCGTTGAGCTCGAGAAATACCTGCTGATCGGCGGGCAGTTCATCTTCCGCGAAAATAGCCTCTGCCGGGCACTCCGGCTCGCAAAGGGCGCAGTCAATGCATTCGTCCGGGTGAATGACCAGGAAGTTGGGGCCTTCGTAAAAGCAGTCCACTGGACAGACTTCTACGCAGTCGGTGTATTTACATTTGATGCAGTTTTCGCCGACAACAAAAGTCATGGCTGCTATCTCCTCCGGGCATTCCTGAATAGGCCAGTATTATAAGATAAAATTGGCAAAGTAAAAACACTCAGTCTTGCCCAATATGAAATGAGCCCGCAGCCGACGCAGGTTTCGTTAATGGTGAGGGATGAAAGCCATTATGAAGTTTGAGGATTTAACAACCATCGGCCAGCTCAAGGATTTTTTGTCTGGCACCCAAGCCGTTGTCATCTCGGTCACCAGTGACAAGGGTATCTGCTTCCGACGGCGCTGCAGGGTGAGCTGGCCAGGTTCCATTGACTATCCTGTTCTCACCAGCATAGGCGCATGGTGATCGCTACCCCGGCGACCATTCCTGACAGCGGCTCACGGCACTGGTAAGCCAGTACCGTGATAGGGGGGCAACCGCTCCCCACTGCGCCATTTCACGGATGGATGATTGCCTGGGGATTGTATTCAATCTATCGGCAATAGATTTTATTTTTATTGTCAGCGATATAGCCGTTGCCAAAACCATGCTGAAGATAGCCGTACCCCATGTCGCCCTTATAGTTCCATTGCATCAACGATTGGCTATACATGCCACCGGGAGACGGAGCCCAGGGAGCGGCATTCAGGGCGTGGCCTGTGACCTTAAACACCCTGCCATTTATATCTGTGAGCTGTAGTTCGGCGCCGACAATCAGTACACCATAGGTACTGTGCCGTCCTTGTATATCAACCAGGGGTATAACTTCGCCATCTTCCAGGATATATCCGCTTAATGGCTTGCCATAACCCTTTTCGTTTGCAACATCCATCTCGGACATGGCATGAAAGGCAAGATTTTTACTAAAACCGCCATGGGTCCATAACAAATTACCCAAGTTGCGTTCTCGCCTTTCCCCCCAGCTGCGATCAGCGGTGGCAATGTAATCAACGGCATAATTCTTGCCGCGAATTCGAGCTGTACCTTTAACATGCCCGGTAAATTCGCAATGGCCGCTTGACCATGATTTATCCCAGCTTTCACCGATGCGGGGCGCAGCAAGAGGATCCATTTCAGGGTCATTGCAGTCATAGGGATCCATCAACGAAGTCCATTCAAGTTCCAGCAGCGTATCAGCATAACCTTCGTACCTGAGTTCATAGCGTTTAAACGGGTCGACCGCCTTGACGCTGAGGCCACTGGGCAATCTGTAATCCGCAAACGACTTAGGCATAGGCATATGCTGCTGATTATCTACGTACAGCTGCTGGTGGACTGAGGGGGCGATGCAGTTTTGGATGGTCATATCAGACATGCAAATGCCCAAATTTGGCCGTGTAACGCAATAAAAATTGCCGGATATACACTCTTCTGGTATCGCAAAAGGAAAAAAATTCGTTTCGCAGGCCTGAAAATGGTCACTAAAACCACTATGAAAATTGATATCTTCTGGCTTCATCATGATTAATTATCCTCAAATTACTAATTAGTTTATGAAATCGCTTTAGCGATGAAAGCAGATTATTTTTTTCGCAGCTGATTGGTTGGCCAGGCGTCAAAGTAAGTGCCATAAGCCACGTCATCTGAACCTGGTCTTCGCCACTCCATCATTGCCATTGTTGAATGAGCATTGCCAAAAAAGCGCCACGGCGTATGGTTTACGGCAACGCCGTGGACGATGTGTTCGCGATCGTCCACATCAATTATTTTCATTTCAACGGCAATAACGTTATCACTACCACCTTTACGTATTGCTTTGGCAGAACCCGCCTTTGCTCCGCGCACCTTGCCATCTACAAGCGCATAACCGTGTCTGAATATGTGCTCTTTTCCTGGAGGGGCAAACCTGTCGTAGTGAAAGATGGCGTGAACAACATAATTTTCGCCAAAATGCGCGTTATTCCAGGTTATCGGCTGAAAATTATCTTCAGGTCTTGGCCCCCAGCTGTGATCCATTGTGGAGACACAATCTACAGGATAGGTTTCGTCGCCAAGGGTTAACGAACCTTTTATACGCAGAGACATATCAAAATGTGACGCATAGGCGGTGCCAAAACCCGTCTTGGTGACAGCCTCCTCGGGATCCTCGATGGCCATGGGATCCATAGACGGATCATGGATATCATAAGGCTCCATAATGCTGGTCATTTCAAGACTGAAAGCCACGCCACGACCTGCGTAGTTGAGGGTATATTCCTTCAGGGATTTGGCCTCAAATGAGACCCCACTTGGCAAGGCGAACTTTCTCGCATTCGCAGGCAGGGGATTGTGATTGGTGTAATCGACGTAGAGTGAATCGTCTATGCAGTCAGACCAATGGTCGATTATTTCCACATTCGTAACGGTCGCGCCAATACCTGCGCGGTGAACAATATAAACCCAGAAAAAAATATTCTTTTCCGGAATATAAATATTGAAATAGCCTGTTTCCGCCCAGTTGTGCGGAATATTTTCCGGAATATGAAAATCCAAATCGCTCTCGTAAATCATAGAATTAATCTCCTGGATTAATTAAGTTGGCCACGTCGTGGCATTAGTCGAAAAATTCTTGAACACATTAAAAACCCATGACTTTAAACCAGTCGCGGCCTCGCGCATTGGACTTCTCGGAGTAATCCATAATGGGTTGCCATGCTGATTTCTTAAATTCTGTAGTTGCATCAGGTGCAGTGATTAATTTTTCTATCACTAGCGAAAGGGAAGCGCTCTGGCTATCTAGAGCCTGCATGAGCTCATTTCGCGTAGTCTTGGTGTATTCACCACCGTCAGCGACGCTTGTCAAAAAAATCGCCAGTTGTGTGAGGTCTTGATATTCCTGCTGATTTATTTCAGCTTCACGGCCATGCTGCTGCAGTAACGCTTGAAGATGGCCAATCATCAGTCTCGCTTGCTCCTGAACTAAGGAGTTTTCGGGATCTATGGCAGGCAAAATGCTTTCTGTCATGGCGCGAACCATGGTGTTCAGGCGTAACTCGGCACTTGGTATCATTTGTTACGCTCCTGCTCTAATAAAATACGCATATCGGATAAAAATTTGTAGCCCGCTGTCGCCAGCCAGCTCAACAAAATATCCTGATGGTTGTGTGAACGTCTAGCAGCATTAATCGATGTCGCCAGGCACACCGCAACGCTTTTGTACAAGCCAAGCACCTGATAAAAATGCAGAGTTTTCCTATTGATCTTGCGCCCCGTTGTTTCCGTGTATAACTGACAAAATTCATCAATAGGGATTAAACCGGAAACCATCAACATACCGTTTTCAACGGTGCTCCAGGTTTCGATGGCAGCCCAGGCCAGGTCTTCATGGAAGTCGCCAATGTGAACCAGTTCCCAGTCAAGGATCGAAGTAATCTCCAGAGACTGTTCGTCGTAGAGATAGTTGCCCGTCCTGTAATCAGAATGTACAAAAACCAGGTTTTCCCCTGAAGTGTCAGGGAGGTTATCCCGCATCCACTGTTCGGCCAAAGCCATTAATGGCAAACCTTGTGATTTGTCGTTATGCCAAACTGTAGTCCACCAGTTGACTTGCCAGCGCGCAGCCTGCTGCGGGTCGGCAACTGGCGCCTGGAAACAGTCGTGGTTGATAGTTCGCCAGTCCACCGAATGTATGGCGACCAAATACCGCATAAATGTTTCGCTCAAGTGTTCGCGAGTTGTTTTGTCAAACGCAGTGCCGAAGCCGGAAACATTGCTATCGGAGTTGGTTGGTTTGGTAACGCCGGGGACAAAATTGGTAATCATGGCGGGCTGCCCCAGTTTGTCGCCGACAAAATCAGACCAAAGGGGTTTCGGCACCGGAACAACACTTGTCATTATCTCCAGGGCAGCAACTTCTCGTTTACGGGATGTCACAATGGCGCCTTCGAGAGGATCCATTCGCAATACACAGCGCTGGGGTGAAAAGTTAGTTGCGCACAGATCAAAAACAAACTGCTCCTTCGATGCTCCGCCACCTAAACGTTTTAGGTTTTTGACTGACGGGCTTTTTAACAACGCCTCATTTTCCATGAATGCCAGGAGCAAGGTTTCTACTTCCTGTAATGTTTTTATTTTGTAAGAGGGCTTATGCCGAAGCCTCAACGAACCTGCAAGCAGGGTGGCGATTTCCGGCTCAAGATCAACATTATTCAGAATGACACTATCTGCCATTACACTTCCCATCAGTAAACTTCTCATCAATAAACGTTGTTGTTAACCAGCTTGTCTAATGGTTAGGCTTGCCGAGCAATTGAACTTTTTTATTTGCTTTATGCGTTGCTAACGCGGCGAATGCGTACATCAATGGCTGTTTGTCGGGGCATTCTGTTAATCGGCTCCACATCTTCGAGTTCAAGTGAAACCAGTGCTCCGGTGAACGAACCATTGCCACTTTTGGGAGCGTCCGGCTCTCCCCACAGGTGAGACATGGATATCATCCCCGACTGTAGACTGATGTCCGCCTTAACGGCGCCAACAATTTCACCACCTTTCATAGACTCGATGGTGATCAGATTGCCATCCTGCAACCCATGTTTCGCCATGTCCTCAGGGTGCATGTAGGCATAATTTGTCTCATAGCGCTTCGTAGTGGCTTCGACATGGTGATACATGCTATTGAGGCATTCGAGCAGGCGCCTGTTAGTTAGCCGATATGGGAACGCTATACTCCGTTTTTCATGGAATGTTTCCGCTAATTCCAGGGCTACGTCTGCGGGACAAAGATCCAGTCTGGCTCCATCGTCTTCAGCCGCTGCCACTTTTATGGTTGTGCTGGGAGAGAAGCCGCTTGTGTGGGCTTTTAATGTTTCGAAATCGGTATAGCTGCCTTCGCACCACCAGCGCGCCAGTTGTTCGCCGTCGGCCATTTTTTCCATATCCATAGGCTGACCCGGAGGTGTATCTCCGTAAGACATGCCAAAAACAAGCTTTTTATATTCGAGTTTTAGCCCCATCCTTTTGGCAAGCCCCCAAAAGAATTCTCCTGATCCGATAACTCCCGCAGGAGGTGTAATGACAGGTGGCGTATATTGTGCAAAGGAAGAAGCAAATGCGGCGACACCATCGATTACTGCGGTAATATCATGGCGCTCGTACTGGAGTTGCGGTGCTATGACGTAATCTGCCAGTTTTGCTGTCTCGTTCATCATTGGATCGATAACAGCAAGCAGCTCGAGATTTTTAAAGGCCTTCAGGGTTTTTTCAGGTTGCCCCAACGCCTTGACGGGATTGCCGCCGTATACAATCAGGGCTCTGATGCGCTCTTTGTCCTCGCAGAGTATTTCGTCTGGTAAAGCGCCCGTGGGAAATTCCCCATAGAAAGCGCCAGTGTCGGAACTGAGGATTTTTGGCTCTTTTTCCCAGGTGCGATTGGGTGGGATAACGGCTTCAGTATAAGGTCTTGGAATTAAGACACTATAGGATTGTACTGGATCGCCGGCGCGTGGATAGTTGCCACAAATGACATTAAGACTGTCGACAAGGTGTACGATGAGGTTGCTGTGGGGTGCCATGGTTACCCCTGTTCCGGCAACAGCAAACGACCTGGTGGAAGCAAAGGTTTTTGCTGCTTGTTCTATATCTGACCAGTTTAGCCCAGTTCGTTGCTCCACAGCCTCAGGGGTATATGAGTCCACCGATGCGCGCAGCTGTTCCAGGTTGATGCAGAATCGTTCGCAAAATTCCTTGTCATGCCACTGATTGTCAATGACTGTACGAATCATTGCGGCGAACAAGGGTACATCTTCACCGGGCTTGACCGCCAAATGCTGAGTGGCACGCCGAGCGGTTTCAGTATTCCTCGGGTCTACAATAATCAAATTGCGGCCCTCTTTCTTGAACTGTGCAAGCGTGGTGCCGGGACGATACACACCGAACAACAGGTGTGACACTACCGGGTTTTTTCCTGCTATCAGCAAAGTTTCCAGCTGATCCATTTTCGGTAACCCGGATGCCATCATGCCCATTCGCATAGGCGATACCCAAACTGCGGACATATCAATGGTGCAGGTTGAAAACAGGTTGGGAGATTGCAGCTCACCGAGAAACGATTTCATTATCGGGAAATTTAGCCCTTCATAGTAAGCGGCGGTCCCATAAAATACGCCAACGGAACGAGAGCCATGCTGTTTTATCAAAGTTGATAACTTGTTTGCTATTTCATCTTGAGCCTGCTCAGCACCAATGGGAGAAAAGCTACCATCCTGTTGCTTTTTCTGACAACTGGTCAAGCGCCCGGTTTTTCCATTCCCCAGATCAAGGCTGGAAATTGCCTTGATACAGTGATAACCGTTACTGCTCCGGTTTTCAGTATCACCTTTAACAGCCACCATTTCATTACCTTGAATAGAAAGCTCTAAACCACATAAGTGACTGCAATTGCGGCAAAATGTTTTCACGGTTCGATTGGTCATAGCCTGTTTTCCACTTCACACCAAGCAAATGCTTAGAATTATTGCATCGACTGGGGAAGCTCTGATTAATGTCATTGCCAAACTATAATCGCTGGATTTTCTTGACTCCCGCCTGCGCGGGGGTGGCGAAAACAGAATTAATCAGAGTTTCCCTGGCTGAATTTATTCACTGAATTTTTTAACTATTCATGCCTTGATTAGAACTCATAGGTTAATTCAGCGCCGTAAGTTCTTGGCTCTCCTGGCAGCCGCTGGGTTGTGCCGATAACGGGATAGAAGTCAATTCCGCCTACCTGATACTCTTCGTCAGTCAGATTTTTAATATGGCTTGCGAGAGAGAAGCTCGATCCCATGACGTTGTCCCAACCAACTCTGATGTTATAGAGCTCATAACCGTCAATTCTGGAATCAGGTGACAGGGTATTGCCAAGATTCGAATAGTAAAAAGAAGATTGCCCGTAGTAATCGCCACGCAAATAAATCAAGCCACCATCGCGCATATCTTTGGCTGCCTTGAAAAAGAAACTTCTTACCCATTCAGGGGAGTCGGCATAGGGGCCGAAGGTAAAAGAAATCCCGGCAACGTCTGCGCTTGGGTCGGTAAATTCAGCATCCGTATAAGCAAACGCGCCGCCTATCTGCAGCCAATCGGTGAGATCAAAAATGCCGTCGAACTCAAAGCCCGAAATCTCGGCCTCGTTAACATTGCCTGTGACAGAAGCAACGGATGGATACGTTGTACGCTGCGCATGATCCAGCGCCTGCTCATAAACAGCCAGATTAAATCTGGACGGAATGCCGGCAACTTCGCCAGCAAACTTCACACCCAATTCAATATCGTAGGTAGTTTCTTCTTCATAGTCGTTGGCAAGAACTCCGCCCGCAAGATTGGGGTTAGGTTCAGAACCTGTGCCATTATACCCTGATGAACGAAAGCTTCCCCGGTTTGCCAGGTATACCAACCAGTCAGCGGTGGGTTTATACTCAAGGCTGATTGTCCAGCTGGGCTTGTTGATATCCGCAGAATCACCAACCGCACCAAAACCCGAAGGAAACAGCGTGTTGTTGATATCATCAGAGAAATACTTGATTTCAACTTCCTCCCAGGTATGGCGATAGCCTGCGGTTGCAGAGAGATTGTCAGTTAACTGGTAGGTGCCTTGAACAAAAACTGCAGTGGAGATGTCTTCCACTTCGAAGTGATAACGGAATATTGTTGGCGGCACAGCTGGTGCCAAATCACAGGGAAAGCAGATGGGATTGTTGGTCTCTTTGGTGTCTTCTGAATAATAGAAACCGGCGATGTAGTTCAGCTTTCCACCCATGGTTTCGCCGAGCAGCTGGGTTTCATTAGACCATTGTTCGGTAACAAAAGTATAACCCTCTGCACCAACACCAAAATCTGCACTGCTAATTGCGATAACAGGAAAGCTGGTGCCGTCTATATCAATTGAGTCATTGGATTTAACATCGTTGTAGCCGAAAATATTTTTAAATGTCAGTGTGTCACTAATCTCGATAGTTGTTTTGTTGGATAGGAATTTCTGCTCCATCTTATGGCGGTTATCCTGCTCATTGAAAACATCATAGAAGCCGGCAGACTTATTTTTTGCTATCTCTTCACTGGCTACAGCGGAGGAATATAGCAATGCAAATAAACCGTCATCGGTTACGCTGTGCAGCTTCAAGCCACTTGCAATGGTATCGTCCTTAACATACTGCACCATGGTCTCGTTCTCAACTTTATCGCCGCTGTAAAGAAAGGTGCTGCGATACAACTGATAATCGATCTGATTTGTGTCTTGATCAAGGAACACATTATGTTGAATACCGTCACGTTTGCGTTGGGAAGTTGCTAGACGGGCAGAAAAATTATCGCTTATGGGGATGTTGACCGCAGCCTTGACCTCTCGGTTGTCAAAGTTGCCAACACCAAGGTTAATATAACCTTCAAACTCATCCGTCGGCTTACGCGTTTGATATAAGACAGCCCCACCAGTTGAATTGCGGCCAAATAGCGTACCCTGTGGCCCTTTCAATACCTGAATTGACTCCATATCGACGAATGACGAAATACCAAATCCGCTTACCAAGACTTCGTTTAGATAGTTGGCAACTGCAGGCGGCGATGCAGAGAAGGCGTCAATGGATTGTCCTCGTATCGAGAAACTGATCTGGTTGCTTGATCCGGTTTGGCGAACAGTTAAGCCGGGAGTGGCCAGCTGAAGATCCGATTCGCTCTGAATTCTCTGTTCTTCGATTTGCTTAGCACCAAAGGCAGTTACAGCCACTGGCACATCCTGTAGCAGTTCTTCTTTACGGCGAGCAGTAACAACAATTTCTTCCAATGTTTTAATGCCGTCCTCAGCCACGGAAATGCTGGGTGTCAAAACGGCGGTAAACAGCATTACGGATGAACTGGCAAAAAAATTGATTTTATCTTTTCTTTCGCTCCAGCGAGTTGGCGCTATCTTATTTTTCATATGCTACCCTTGGGAAATGTTTAATAGAACCAGTGCCTGCCCATCGGACACGGCAGCCACCACCGAGAAAGACACTCGCTTTACTCGGTAGGTATCAATTTAACAAATGCGTTACAGGTATTCTTGACTGGAAAGGTACTAAAGATTGACTGACGTGGAACAGCATGACGAGTGTTTGGAGGGGGAGAATCTTCTGGCCATTACGAACCTAGGAAGCTCTGATTAATTCTGTTTCCGTCACTCCCGCGCCGATGAGAGTCCAGAAAAATCAAGCGATTATAGATTCCCGCCTGCGCGGGAATGACATTAATCAGAGTTTCCCTAAGGAATCCGCAGGCATTACACCCATGCGGTATTTTATGGGTGAACAACCAAATGCAGATTTGAATACCCGGCTAAAATGAGCCGTGTCCGAAAAGCCGGCATTGAATGCAATAGTAGTCACCGAATCTTTTGTGAAGTCGGGCGCCTTCAATGCCCGTGCAGCGAAATATAAACGTTTTTGTCGCAGCAGATTTGAGAAGGTTATGCCAGCATCAGACAAAATTTTACGCACGTACCTGCTGCTCATGCCGAGCTCATCGGCAATTCTTTCTGGCGAACATTCAGGATTCGTATAGTGTTCATTGAGATAATTTTCTATCCGTTGCAAAAGAATTGCCTGGTGGCGGGTTCGGGAAAAATGGGTTTCGGGAACGACGCCAGCCCTCAATATTTCCAGTGTGGAATGGATAAGTCCTGAATACTCGTGGGGCATGGCTCGCTCAATATTGTTATGGAGCGAGAGTACGTGGGATGTCAGGATAGAGCCCGCTAAGGTTGTTGACGTGATTTTTCGCGCATAGAGGTCATCTGTGTCCGAAAAGTGCTGATTAACCAAATATCGAGGAAATAAAATGGAAAAACACTCCATTTTATCTTTTGAGTGAAAGCTGCAGGGCAAGGTTGCATCCCAAACAAAGAACTCTTCGCGCCCCACCTCTATGTCTCGTATTTTCTGCGACATACTTATGCCGCCTTCTTTAACCAGAATCAGGACAATATAGTCTTCGCGGGAACGGTTGATCTTGCTCTGGTTTCTGGTGCCGGAAGTTGGATCAAGCCAAACTTTGGTAAAAATGACTTCGCCATAGCGCATCCCCTGGGCTCCACCTTCGTAGCCTAAAGACGTGTTGGGCATCATATCCCAGTCAAAATGGACATCGCACATCAAGCGTTGAAATTTTTCAAAACCAGGAAGTTGCGCAGTATTTTGAGTCATTGTCATCCATAAAGGAAAGATAAAAAGTTTTTATTTAATCGGCGCTGACGAACGTTTCGACCGGTTATCGTTGTGAGCGGTGCTGCGCCATATCTCCTGTTGAAATTCACAAAAAAGAGCTTCCGGAAACCCTGCAACCTGTTCATTTTTTTGAGTTTGATCGTACGGTTGCCGGAAACGTTTTAATTCTATAGCTTTTGCCCTTTCTTGTGCAGTACAGATAAGAAAGAGCAAGGAATCCAGTTTATTTTTGTCATTGCCCTTCTGGCTCTAACTCTACTAATAAAGCCAGACTTTAACTGCCAAGTCGCCGGGCACGTCAAGACGCACTGTGAATAATCTACGCGCTAATTTCTTCCTTGTCCATCACTATGTTATCGCCACTTTTTTACCAGGCTGTGAAGCTGGTAGAGCGCCTCAAGAGCCGCTCGCGGTGAAAAATCATCAGGGTCTATGGATTTGACGAAGTCCAGCGCCGGGTGACTGACCTCCGGCACAAACAATTCGTTTTGGTGGGGCTTTGTCCCAGAATCCCTGTGCTTGACCGTCATGGCTGTAGCCGAACCCTTTTCCAGTTTTTGCAATTCAGCTCGCGCCAGGGCAATAACCTGGGGCGGAATCCCCGCCAGTTTTGCCACCTGAATACCGTAGCTCTGGTTGGCCGGGCCCTCCTGAACGGCGTGGAGAAAAACGATATTGTCGTTGTACTCGGTGGCGTCGAGATGGACATTGGTCACCTGGGGAATCTGTTCCGGCAGGGCTGTAAGTTCAAAATAATGGGTGGCAAAAAGGGTGAACGCCCGCACCTCGCGGGCGAGGTGAACCGCGCAGGCCCAGGCCAGGGAAAGGCCGTCAAAAGTGCTGGTACCGCGGCCAATTTCGTCCATCAGGACCAGGCTTCGCGGCGTGGCATTGTGGAGTATATTGGCGGTTTCGGTCATTTCCACCATAAAGGTGGAGCGGCCACCGGCGAGGTCGTCTGAGGAACCGATACGGGTAAAAATGCGATCCACCAGGCCGATGGTGGCGCTGGCGGCGGGCACATCACTGCCGATATGGGCAAGCAGGGTGATCAGCGCCGCCTGGCGCATATAGGTGGATTTACCGCCCATGTTGGGGCCGGTGATCACCAGCATGCGGCGATCGCTGCCGAGGTTGAGGTTGTTGGCGACAAAAGGTTTGTCGAGTACCGCTTCCACCACGGGGTGTCGCCCCGCCTCGATTGAGATTCCCGGCTGGGCTGACAGCTGGGGTCGCACCCAATCGAGGCTCTGGGAGCGCTCCGCAAGGTTGACCAGGGCATCCAGTTCGGCGATGCCCTGGGCGCTCTGCTGCAAACTGCTGAGATCTTCGTTAAGTTTTTCCAGCAGTTCTTCGTAGAGTGCCTTTTCCCGCGCCAGCGCCCGGCTTTTGGCGCTCAGGGCTTTATCTTCAAAGGTTTTCAGTTCCGGCGTTATGTAACGCTCGGCATTTTTAAGGGTCTGGCGGCGAATATAGTCTGCGGGGGCGTTGTGAGCTTGCCCTTTGGAAATTTCGATAAAATAACCGTGAACCCGGTTGTAGCCCACTTTCAGTGTGCTCAGGCCGGTGCGCTGTTTTTCCTGTTCTTCGAGGCGAATGAGAAAATCGCCGGCATTGGTACTCATGGCGCGGAGTTCGTCCAGCTCTTCGTCGTAGCCCTGGGCGATAACACCGCCGTCGCGAATAACGACCGGAGGGTTGTCGGCAATGGCCGCGGCAAGCAGCTCGACATGGTCGGGAAAGGTGCTGATGCTATCCTTGAGGCGTTGCACATAGGTTGTGGAAATCTCGCTCAGCAAGGCCTGCAGCTCGGGGAGCGCCGCCAGGGAGTCCCGCAAGCGGGTCAAATCCCTGGGTCTTGCCGAACGCAACGCCAGCCTGCCGAGTATGCGTTCCATATCGCCGATGGTGCGCAGAGATTCGGCAAAACGTTCGAAGCGGTAATCTTCCTTGAACAGAGCGACCGCCTCCTGGCGGTTGTTGAGCTCATCGAGCCTGCACAGCGGACGGTTAAGCCAGCGCCGCAGCAGGCGGCTGCCCATGGCGGTTTGAGTGTGATCGACAATGGTGGCGAGATTGTTGCTGTCGCCGCCGTCCAGATTGCGGTCGATCTCCAGATTGCGGCGGGTGGCCGCATCCATGGCGACACTGTCTTCCTGGTGTTCGGCAATCAGTGCCTGAATATGGGGCAGGGCGGTTTTCTGGGTTTCCTTTGCGTATTGAAGCAGGCAGCCGGCAGCACAGAGTGCGGTTGTCATGGCTGCGCAGCCAAAACCACTGAGGTCTTTGGTGCCGAACTGATCACAGAGTTTGCGGGTGGCGATTTCCGCATCAAACTCCCAGGGAGGGCGTTTGCCAAGCCCCGGGCGGTTAAGAATCTGAGCGGGATAACCGCCATCGTCGTTGACCAGAAGCTCGGCGGGATTGAGGCGCTGGATTTCCCCCAGCATGCTTTCCTCAGTGGCGGTTTCAAATACCGTAAAGCGGCCGCTGCCAATATCCAGTGTTGCCACACCAAAACCGGTTTTGCCCCGATAAACACAGACTAAAAGATTATCCCGACGCTCTTCCAGCAGAGCTTCATCGGTGACAGTGCCCGGCGTCACCACACGCACCACTTTGCGCTCCACTGGTCCTTTGCTGGTGGCGGGGTCGCCAATCTGCTCGCAGATGGCTACAGAAACGCCCTGGCGCACCAGGCGCGCCAGATAGCCCTCCGCGGCATGATAGGGCACACCCGCCATGGGAATGGGTTCACCGTTGGATTTGCCGCGGGAGGTGAGGGTCACATCCAGCAGTTTTGCCGCCTTGCGGGCGTCATCAAAAAACAATTCATAAAAATCCCCCATGCGGTAGAACACCAGTTCGTTGGGGTGTTCAGCCTTGATGCGAAAAAATTGTTGCATCATAGGTGTGTGTTTTGTTTCTGGGAGCCCTTTTTCCTCTGTGCTTTCTCTCATAAAATCTCTATAACTTGCTGTATAATATCCTAAAAAGTCCTTTTGTGCTTTCTGATTGGCTCCAGTGATCTCTAATCCAATCTGATGTGAGCTAAAGTAAAAGTGTAGGTTTTAGTATAGCTTTTTAGGTGGTATAGTTTTCTGAGGGTCAGGTGATCCAAAAACCTACACTTATCGGCAGGGTATCCGCATGAGGATGTTCAAGAGATTTCGCCCCAGGCCGCACAGCTCACATAACCCACGGAGGATAGCAGAGCCATGTCTAAACCACTATCGGCAAGAGCAGTTGAAAGTATGAAACCGGGTGACAAGGTCAAGGTCGACGTAGGAGAAAACTCAGGGCTGAGGGTCAGTTGTGGAAAGGGGGGTGCGAAAAGCTTTGTATATCGCTACAAGAGCCCCGAAACAGGCAAGCTGACCCAAGTGAAAATTGGGCGTTATCCTCAGGTCACGCTTGCTGAAGCTCGTGTGGAGCTTCAAAGGCTTAAAGGGCTTCGTGGGCAAGGCGTCTGTCCAAGGGCTGAGCAGCAAAGGATTGCTGATCGACTCAGGCAAGAGAAGGCGAAAGATGAAAATATTTCTAAAATTCAAAAGTTTACAGTGAAGGACTTGATTGAAGCCTATCTTTCAGGATTCATTGAGGATCGAATTGTCGAAGATGCGCGTGGCACTGGGCAAGTAAGGCGCGTCCCTGGTGCTAGAAAGCGTAAAGGTCAAGAAGAGACACGCCGAACCCTTTACGGAGATGCTGTTAGAGTCTTAGGGAATATTCCCGCAGCCCTGGTCACAAGGAAGCAAGTGACCGACCTCATCATGGATATTGTAAATCGGGGTGCGAATGTTCAGGCAGGGAATGTCTTAAGAGAATTGACTGCCTCCTATGAATACTCTATTGGATTAGGCCGTTTTAGCGATGATTTTGCCAATCCAGCGTTATTGGCAAAAGCCAGTCTCAAACAGGCTCGCGTCAGATTAACTTCTGAGAAGGGCAGAAGAGCCCTCTCTGATAAAGAGCTTTCCCTCGTGCTTGGGTGGCTTCCGGGTTCTGGATTCTCCACTACCCAGAAGAACGTCCTGAGGTTCACATTGTGGACTGGTTGCAGAACTGGTGAGGTTTGCAGTGCAGAGTGGAAGGATATAGATCTTGAGAAAGCGACCTGGCATATCCGTGATTCTAAGAATGGGGCTGAGAGGTATGTTCAGCTTCCGGGACAAGCAATTCGATTTTTGGAGAGTCTCAGCTTAACGACGGACACCTATTTGTTCCCCTCTACTCGAACCAAGCTACCGATACAGCAGAAATCTTTAAGCGAAACCAAGTGGCATCTAAAAAACCCGGATAAAGTACAAAACGGTCAGCGGTATAAGCCCCATCAACTTTGGCTCAACGAAATGGATGATTGGTCCCCTCATGATTTGCGCCGAACTGTCAGGACAGGTTTGTCTAGGTTGAGATGTCCCAGCGAAGTTGCTGAAGCCATTCTGGGTCATTCAAGAAAAGGAATTGAGGGAACCTATGATCTCCACAAGTATGAAAAAGAGTGTCGAGAGTGGCTTCAGCGTTGGGCAAATCATTTAGATGACATCTTGCGGTCAGGCAGTAATCGATAATTCATTTTTGTCTGGCGCCAACTATCTTAACCGGCGGTTATCCTAATTGTCGCCAAACACATTTTAGACCCTGTGTTATTAGTGATTTTCTGGAAAGGTCGTAGTGAAGCGTATAATGTAACCAGTAGATGTCAGGTCGTGTATTAATCTTGATACGCACGGTTCCACTTAGCTCATCACGCTAGGCTATTGCCTCCATGGAAAGACTAAACCCCAGGCTGGGGTATCGCAGTCAAAGATCCATGCCTCATTACCAGTTAGCTCTCCTTGGTTAACTGAGCCTCGTTTCAATCATTGCCCAGCAGCGTTTCGCTGAATTTGGCTATAACGTCTGGGAAAGTTTTTCCAGAGTAAATCCTATGTGAAAAAGCCGCTTGGTACCTGGACTCATTTCTGAGAAACCCAGGTACCTACTAGCGTCGGAAATGTATGTATTAGTAAGACATATTAAAGAAGAGTACACAGTATTTGTAGTGAGATATATCGTGATTATAGATACCAGGCTATAGAGTCAATAACCCTATCCATCAGAGGAGTAGATTAGTGGTAGTGATTGAGTGATGCATATGAATAGAGCTATAGATTTATACACAGAGTCTGAATACAGGGGATACCCTGTCATGACTCAGATAGGTCCATTGGATCGCAGTTATCTGGATAGAGCCTACAGGACACTTAAGAGCGCATGGGATGAGTATCCCTGGTTGTTGGGTATACGGTGTGAACTCTGTTTCCCACAGGGGTGGGTATTTCACCCAGAAAGTTATACCAATGAGAAAATGGAACAGTTCATAGCGTCACTCAAAGCACAGATTGTGGCCCATCAATCCAAGTTGATGAGGCAGGGGAGTCGGGTCCATCCCTGTACCCTTCGGTATATTTGGGCGAGGGAATACACTCGGGACGGGAGACCCCACTATCATGTGGTGCTACTGCTCAATCACCATGCCTTCTTCACGTTAGGACGGTTCGAGGAGGGGAGAGATAACCTGTACAACCGGATCAATCAAGCCTGGGCCAGTGCACTGGGGCTACCTGTGTCAGAGGTCTACGGGCTGGTCCACTTTGACGCCGATATGCCAGTTATCGCAGTGGAGGGGCATGGCGACCAGAATGGGTTTGCCGAGCTGTTCAGAAGAACCAGTTACCTGTGCAAGTACGACACCAAGGGGTATGGCTACTGGGAGCATTGCTTTGGCACCAGCCGTAAGTGATGGCTCTGCCGGGTAGGTTATAACCTGTCCCGGACGCCCATGGTAATCCTGCCCGGCGTTTTGTCTCGAGGGATATTCCGTCCGGGCAGAATATCGGGTAGCCTTGACTTTCCACAAAAATCAAAGAGTGAGGAGTCACCATGGCCGGCAAGTTTGATCTGAAGAAGACGGCAAGTAACCAGTTCATGTTCAACCTGAAAGCGGGGAATGGCCAGGTCATTCTCAGTAGTGAACTCTACGAGACCAAGGCCTCCGCCGAGAACGGTATTGCATCGGTCCAGAAGAATGCTGGAAATGCTGGCCGTTATGAGCGGCGGGAGTCGAAGAAGGGTGAACCCTATTTTGTCCTCAAGGCTGCCAATGGTCAGGTTATCGGCATGAGCGAGATGTACTCCAGTCAGGCTGCCATGGAGAACGGTATCCAGTCCGTGATGACGAATGGTCCTCTAGCGACGATCCAGGACAATACCCAGTAACGGATTGTGTGCGGGCGCTTTACGCTCCATACCAATCCCCGGGATATTGGCAAGGCTTTGGGGGTAGAGTGGCCCTTTGCCGCATGGCAACCCCGTTTCAACATCGCCCCCGGCACGGACATAGTGGGTATTCGCTACGACCGGGTAGTCGAAAGCAAGGAGTTCACCCACTTCTGGTGGGGCTACCTGCCCCGTTGGGCCGGAGTGGGTGCGCCTCAGCCGATCAACGCCCAGGCAGAACACTTGGAAAGCAGTCGTTATTTCCGGGGTGCGTTTCACCACCACCGTTGCCTGATTCCGGCCGATGGCTGGTACGAGTGGCAGCCCCATGTCGGCGGCAAACGTCCCCATTACATCACCCGCCAGGATCACAAGCCCTTGTACTTCGCGGGCATCTTTGAAACCAGGGCGGATGGGAACCTGTGTTGTGCCATTGTCACCTACCCTGCGCAAGGGGCGATCCACGATATCCATCCTCGCATGCCCCTGGTTCTGGATGATGACAGCCTCGATGCTTGGCTGGATCCTGGCCTGGAAACCCGGGAGGCCATTCAAGGTGCAGTCAAACCGCTTAGCGTGGTTCAGCTTGCCTTTTGGCGTGTGTCTACGTGGGTCAATAGCGTGAAGAATGACGATGAGGCGTTGATCCAGTGCCTGGATCCCCAGGGTTAATCCCTTTTCCTGCCGTTTCCTGATTGCTCTTGACCCCAGTCACCCAGGTGCTATCGCTCGGGTGTGCCTGAAGCCTCCTCGCAAACACTTCGTGCCGAAAAGGTGATGTATGTCACGATTCAGAGTGTAGTGTGGCGTTGATGCGAACTGTGCACCTGCGCGATCAAAACAGGTTCGCCAATGGCTTATCAGTGGTGTATATTCCAAGAGTCGCCCGATACCCCTTTCGCCCCCTTGGCTAGACGGCGTATCCAATGTGGATCATTTGAGGAGTGCCTGCCATGAGGTGTGTCCCATTCGTTGCGGCGCTCTGGTTTGCCACTGCTCCGGTTCTTGCCTTTGAAATTGAAGAAATCGGAAGAATTCAAGCCACCTTCGATGGAGAGACCATTGTCCAGCCGACAGTGATTGCCCGGGATGGCGATGAGGCGTCAGCGACGGCATTCCTGATGTACCCGGGCGGGGGAATGTCTTCCTTCAGCCTCGCGGGGTATAGCGCCGACAATAAAAGGCTGGGTATAGAGGTGTCCTATATGACGGAGCAACTGAGTCTCCAATCTGTACCTGTGGCGCTGACCATCACTTACGCACCCCAAGGTGGTCGTTCCCACTGGACCTCAGAAGATGCCCCAATCCCACCTCGTATTACGTTCTCAACCCTGGATGTGAATGGCGAACAAGGGCGGGCCATCGGCAGCTTCACGGCAGTCCTCTGCTTTGCCAAAGACTATGAGGTCGGTGTCGATCCAGCCAAGTGCCGCCCAATGGAAGGCAGTTTCGAGACCACCTTCGTCGTCGAAAACTAGCTGGCATGGAAAATCTCTGAGAAAAACAACAAAGGAAACTCGACGATGCGACTCTCCCTTGCCCTTAGCCTCGCCCTTCTGTGTGGTGTGATGGTGTCCCCAGGTGCAGCCATTGCGGCAGATCGCTATACCTGCAAGATGATCGAAAAGCTCCTGGCGGCGACAGACAAGGGGTTGGCGGATACGGCCGCAGGGAAGGCCGATAGGCAGCCCGCCAGCGGGATTGCTACCTACGCCCGTGAAGCGCGATCCATGGCGGACAAATCGTCAACCCGGGATCCGCTTCCGGACGCCGTCGCCGCTGCACTATCCGCCATGGCTGACGCTGCGGCATCGCATTACTTCATTGCGGCAGCGGGTCCATTACTGCTAGAGCAGGGGCTGATCATTCAGAAGCACATGCCGCAGATCTGCCCGCAGGCTGAGGTTCCCGATTTGGAGCGGCATGTAAACTGAGGCGGTCGCGATCATGGCGGGATACTCAGATTTCTCCTTCACATCCCTCTGGGCGCGCCTGGGTGGTGCCGCAGACAAGGCGGTGATTGCAACGGGAAATGGACCGAAGGGTGTGGTGGTTGGGTTGTCGGAAACAGAGCACACAGCCCTCATGTCCGGCGTTACCCCCCTTGTGGGTGAACTAGAGCAGTGCAGGGTATCTACTCTGGAGACCGTCGACAGACGCGCCCGGCTCTGGGTGCCGTTGGCGGGGTGTGCTACCTTTCTTGCCCTGCTCGTCTCCGGACAGGGACTTGTTGCTGCACTCGTCTTTGGCATTGTCGCTGCGTTTGCCGGATGGTTTGTGGCCATGGGCAACCGATCAAGCGTCTACCAGACTGAAGTTAAGCGTCGTTTTGCCAGTGTGATATCCCGGCATTTGGCGGGCTTTGATCATGTTGTTGAACCCGATACCGATCTTGTACGGCTGCACGACTGGCAGCTGTTTCCCGACCTGCAGTCTGCGAGAACCCTTGACCGTATGGTTGGGGAGAGGGGCGGTTTCAGGGTATCCCTGTCAGAAATGTCCATTGCCTACGCGGCGAACCGCAGGAACAACAAGGATCACAATCTGGGCGATCACACCCTCACGGCGTCCGTGGTCGAGGTTGCTTCGAACTCGGTCGGCGAAGGCGTGATGGTGCTGACCCCGACCGATGCTCCTTTACGGCTTTTGGAAGCTCAAGAAAAGGCGGCCAATCTGGCATTGATGCCTACTGGGGATCGAGATTTCGATTCAGCCTATCATTTCCGCACCAGTGCCCCCGATGGAGCGGGCCTGCTTACCGCACAACTGCGGGCAGCCATCCTTGCCTTGGAGAAGGTTGCTCCAGCCGGTCGGCCCTACCTGGTGTTTATGCCAGGGTCTATCACTGTATTGTTCCCTACCCGGCTTGCCGATCTGGCGTTCCATGTTCCTCCCTACTGGATCCCCTTGGATACGGGTACGCTGGTGGCACAGTTTGCGTCGGACCTCGCCCTCAAAAATGCGCTATTGAGCGCGGTCGTCGCCTTGTCGGTCGTGCTGAGGGGCTCATAGGGGTTTAGCTTTCTGCTACCTGTGCCCGCTATACGTGACTTGGGTTGTGGTATCTCGTTCTCCCTTGCGGACCCTCTAGTTTCTCCCGCTTATGGCCGTCCCTGTAGGTGCCAATTTGCCGCTGCCACTTGCAGCGCGTTACCCACAGATTCCGTGGAGAACCCTGTGGATAACCCGTGAGGCGACCTCTGAGATCCAGACCCACCATCCCGTTGCCCTGGATGGGTATTATTCGACCAATGTGAGTCGACATGGTCCGTAAGCGGGGTTGACGGCTGACCCGTTAAAGGTCTAAATTTAGACCTACACAGGAGGCGCCATGAAACTGTCCAGTCAAATCAAACCCATCAGCTATCTCAAGGCCCATGCCGCTGAAGTGGTACGAACCCTGTCCGAGCGCGGCGATCCTCTGGTTATCACCCAGAACGGCGAGGCCAAGGTGGTGATACAGGGGATCGATAGCTATGAGGAAACTCAGGAGACCCTGGCGCTGTTGAAGATCCTGGCGCTGGGAACCCGACAGATCGAAGAGGGGAAGGTCGAACCGGCTGGAGATGTCATTCAACGGCTGCGGGATAGGGGTCAGCAGCGCGGATGAGCTTCGAGGTCCTGTTGACGGAGGACGCCTCCCGGGACCTGGAGGAGCTATATGACTATATTGACCGTCATGATGTGCCAGGGAAGGCGGATCATGTGCTCGATCAGTTGGAGAATGTTTTCTCCACCCTTACCGAGAATCCAGAGCGGGGCGTCTATCCCAAGGAGCTGGTGGCGATTGGACTGCGTGAGTACCGGGAGGTGTTCTTCAGACCCTACCGTATCCTCTATCGCGTTATCGGCAACAGGGTCTATGTCATGCTGATTGCCGACGGGCGCCGCGACATGCAGGGCCTGCTGCAACGGCGGTTGCTGCAGGCGTGAATCCTTTCATCCCTGCCGGGTAGGGAATCCAACCATTGATTCTCATAACCGGATCTGGCATCGCCGGGCGAGCGGCTTCAGGCGCTCAACCTCTATCGTTTCAAGGCGCAGCTGATAGTTTCGCACTATACCGGTAAATCGGGACAGGTACTGACAGTGGTAACCCCGGTTAGGTGGTAGCCAATCGTCCGGCCCCCGAGATCCCTTCTCACGGTTGATGCTCGCCTCCACCGGTTGAAGATTGGCAGGATCGTTGGCGAACGCCCGCTTCCTTACCCGCGACCAGTTGTCTCCGCCGTGACCGTGAGCCCAGGCCAGGGGCACCAGGTGGTCAATGTCCAGGTCTGCGGCACGGGTGAATGTCTGGTCAGTGTAAGGGTCAGTCCACCGGCCATGGCTTACATTGCAGCCACGGTTGCGCTTGAATTTGACTGCCACCTCACTTGTCTGGATGAGGACTTCCGCCCGGGTATTCTGGCAGTCTCCATCGCTGTCGATCCAGTGAGGCCATTCGCTACGGTCGTAGAGTGTCGAGAAGCGAGGCTGTGGATCAGGTTGTACTTCGGACAGTTCCATCTGCCGCTGAGGAGGGGTGCAGGATGCGCGATGGCAGTGTTAGCTTCCACTGGCGCGATCCCAATGCCCTCCGTGATGATCCAGGCCTCCACCATGGGAAAGCGCCATATTGACCCACCCACTCAGCACCACCACTGCGAAAATCCGGAACACCATAATCCGTCGCCACCCCAAGAGGGCGGCGACGGTACAGGGTTTATGTCCCGATGGCTATAGTATCCACTGAAGGGTGCGTTAACTATTTTAAAAAAGTAAACGCTTGAGGAACTACATGTACCTAAAAAGGAGATTCCACCATGACCCGCTTTCGTTACCTTTAACCAGCTGCGTAGATGTCAACAGGGAAGTAGGTAATAATCTGTCTTCACTACTGTCCCAACGTTTGACTAAAAGATGCATATAACATACTGATATTTAACTTAAATAGACCCGATTGTGCCTGTCACCGACTTGAACTGTACTACTGCTAATTGCGACCCTGCTAGCTTCTTAGGCGCGCAGAGGAGCGTGGCGCATGTACTCGGACAGCATGATCTTCTCTCAAGTGATGGAACATCTGCCAATGCACACCTTCCGTCGGTGTGTCGAGCGTTATCGCGGCCATCACAAAACCAAGCACTTCTCCTGCCAGGATCAATTTCGTTGCATGGCTTTCGCTCAACTTACCTATCGCGAAAGCCTTCGCGACATCGAAGCCTGTCTACGCGCTCAGCAAAAAAAGCTATACCACATGGGGATTCGGGGCGGAGTTTCCCGCAACACCCTGGCCAATGCCAACAAGGTACGCGACTGGCGCATCTATGCCGACTTCGCCCAGTCCCTGATCCACATCGCACGCAAGCTCTATATGGGAGATTCCTTTGGCGTCGAACTCACCAACACGGTCTATGCGCTCGATGCCACGACCATCGATCTTTGTCTTTCCGTCTTCCCCTGGGCCCATTTTCGCCGCACCAAGGGGGCCATCAAACTCCATACGCTGATGGATTTGAGGGGCAATATCCCCACGTTTATCCATGTTTCCGAAGGCAAGGTCCACGATGTCAACGCACTCGATCTGCTTGTCCCGGAGGCGGGCGCCTTCTACATTATGGATCGCGGCTATCTGGATTTCGCTCGTCTTCATGTCCTCCACCTCAATGCTGCATTCTTCGTGATCCGCGCCAAGTCCAATTTACAATGCCGCCGTCTGTATTCCCGGCCCGTCGACAAAACCACCGGCCTACGCTACGACCAAACGGTGGAGCTCACCGGTTTCTATGCGGCAAAGGATTACCCAGACAAATTGCGTCGTATCAAGTATCACGATGCAGACACCGACAAAACCTTCGTGTTTCTCACCAATAATTTCAACTTGCCCGCGTTCACCATTGCCGACTTATACCGCTGTCGCTGGCAGGTCGAATTGTTTTTCAAATGGATCAAACAACACCTACGCATCAAAAATTTTTTCGGCACGACGGAGAATGCCGTGAAAACTCAAATCTGGATCGCCGTCTCCGTTTATGTGCTGGTCGCTATCATCAAGAAGCGATTGAACATCGACGCCAGCCTCTACACAATTTTGCAGGTTCTAAGCGTCACGCTTTTCGAGAAAATGCCTTTAAACAAGGCACTTTTCATCGAGGATTACACTATTGATCAGACAGAATCTTCTAACCAGTTGATTTTGTTTGAATAAACGTTGGGACACTAGTGTAATGGACCCTTTTTGATATGATATGATCTGTCTGGCGTGTAGAGCGAGACTTATGGCACACTCTGGATGTGTTTGGGTAACTGTGTTGTTTGTGTAAACGTCAACCAACGCATTATTGTATTAAACTATATTTTGTTACCTGTTTGAATCGCTCGCCACATTCGGATATGGCTCTTGGGTAGTACAGGTTTTTCAAGGTTGGCTTGGAAGGTCTTGGAAGAAGCTGTTATTCCCAAACGGAACTTGAAAGACATTTATTATGAACAAGATTTACCGCGTTATCTGGAACAGCGCCAAGGGTGCATGGCAGGCCGCCTCCGAAATGGGCACTCGAAAAAGCAAAGAGAAATCCCGTGTATCCGCTGCCGAAAACGTCACCGTAGGTACCAAGTCTGACCGTCGGTCGAGACGGGCCGGTTCGGCTCTTGCGCTGGAGCCGAGGATGCTTTTCGATGCGGCGGGTGCTGTCACCGCGGTAGAAGCTGTCGATGCGATGCCGGTGGTTGATCTGGTTGTCGCGAAGCAGGGTTATGACACCCAGCTTGCCGAGGCCCTGGCAGGCGGCCACGATGCAGGCACGGACGAGAGTGGTGTTATTGGCGCTCCGGCAGTCCGGGCGGCCAACGATGGCGATATGGCTGTGGATGAGGCAACGCCTTCAGCCGCTTTAGAGCGCACTGAAATCGTGTTTATTGACGGTGCGCTGGAAGATTATCAAACCCTGGTGGATGCAGTTGGCGACGGTAGCGAAGTGGTGTTGCTTGATGCCAGCGGAGACGGTGTGGAGCAGATTGCCGCCTACCTGGAAGGCCGCACCGGCATTGATGCGGTACATATTCTGTCCCATGGTGACCAGGGAGAGTTGCGCTTGGGCACGGCCAGGGTCAACAGCGCCACCATGGGGGCCGAGTACGGCGATGAGCTGACGGCCATTGGCAGCGCACTTTCCGATGATGGCGACATTCTCACCTATGGCTGCGACTTCACCGGCGGTGACAAAGGTGTTGAAGCAGCGAAGATGCTTGCACGGCTTACCGGCGCTGATGTGGCCGGCTCCTCGGATGCCACCGGCGATGCCCTCCAGGGCGGGGATTGGGAGCTGGAAACCCAAGTTGGAACGATTGATTCTGCTTTCCTCGCCATTGATAGTTACGACGGGCTGCTGGCCCCGGCCGCTTTTGCCTCGACCCCTGCGGACCAGGTTATCGCCGAGGGCGGCGCTCTCGATTTCTCGGGCCTTGCCCTGGAAGTCTCCGGGGGTGATGCCGATATGGTGGCCGAAGTGGACATTATTTCGGGCTCTGGTGGTTTGTCCCGAAACGGTGGGACGGCATTTGCGGGGCAGAGCGCTACGGGGGATCTGGCAGCCATTAATGCCTTTCTCGATCAACTAGAATATGTGCCGGATCCAGAATCAAATGATACTGCCATCATCCGTATCCGTGTTGACAGCAACAGTGGTGAAACCAGTGACAGCGATGGCGACTGGGAGGCTGTACACACATTCGAGGTCAGTATCACGCCAGTGGCGGATGCTCCCAACCTGACCGGTGACGCCACCCTGGCCCCTGTGGCAGAAGACAGCACAGATCCGGCAGGAGATACGGTAGCCAATCTTTTTGGGGCATTGTTTGAGGACAGCGACAGCTCCGACCAGTTGGCCGGGATCGCCATCAGTGCCGATGCCAGCCCTGCAGGGCAGGGGAGCTGGCAATACCAGACCAGCGGCTCCCCCACATGGAACAATATTGGCGCGGTGAGCCGGAGTTCGGCCCTGCTGCTGGCGGGAGATACCCGAATCCGCTTCCTGCCGGCGGCCAATTTCAACGGCGCGGTGGGGTCGCTGACCGTCCATGCCGTGGATGACAGCGGCAGTCGTGCGTTTGGCACCTATGTTGATGTGGACAGTGGCGATCCGGACCTGGACAGCTCCGGCAATACCCTGGGGACATCCATCACCGCGGTCAATGATCCCTTTACCGTGGAGATTGATACCGGACTCTCGCTAACAGAGGGTGGGAGTGAGGTGATCAACCAGTCGGAACTCAATATTACCGACCCCGATCTGACGCCGTCCCAGATAACCTATACGGTTGTTGGCTCCGTGCCTGAAGGACAGTTGCTGGTTAATGGGGTCAGCGCGACCACGTTTACCCAGGCGGATATCAACAATAACCTGGTGGTCTACCAGCACAGCGGTGTCGAGAGTGCGGGTGCACTGACGTTGCAGTACACAGTCTCCGGCCCAGGCAATGCCGACCTGACGGGGCGCACCCTGGCCATTACCGTGGCTGATGGCAACAGCGCCCCCAGTGTGACGGTTCCCGGTGCCCAGAGTGTCGCCGAAGACGGCTCCCTGGTGCTCACTGGTGGTTCCGCGCCGTCGGTTTCAGACCCCGATGCTGGCAGCAATGCGGTGCAGGTGACCGTTTCCGCCAGCAACGGAAGCATTACCCTGTCATCCCTTTCCGGCCTTGTGGTCACCGCAGGCAGCAATGGCTCGGCAACCGTGACCGTGCAGGGTTCCCTGGCGGATATCAATAGTGCCCTGGATGGTCTCCAGTACACGCCCGATGCCGATTTCTACGGCAGTGACAGTATCATCTTGAGTATTGATGACCTCGGTAACTCCGGCGCCGGAGGCGCGCTTTCTGACAGCGACACCATCGCGGTGACGGTCAACCCCGTCGACGATGCCCCGGTGACCGGTGGCGGTACGCTCGCCCCCGTTAGCGAAGACACCCTGGACCCGGCCGGTGCCACCGTAGGCTCACTGTTGACTGCCTTCAGTGATGTCGATGGCGATACCCTGGCGGGCATTGCCATCAGTGCCGATAGCGGCAGTGGTGCTGATGGTACCTGGGAATTTTCAGTGGATGATGGTATTACCTGGAGCGGTGTTGGCACGGTAAGTACGTCAGCGGCTCTGTTGCTGGACAGTGGCGCCAAACTCAGGTTTGTGCCCAGTGCTGAATTTTCCGGCCCGGTAGGGGCGCTGACGGTTCACGCCATCGATAACAGCGGTAGCCGCACGTTCACAACCAGTGTGGCCACCCGGTTAACCGCAGACGTCAACAGTGGCGCCACCGATATTGACGCCAATGGCGCCCCGCTCGACACCAGTGTCACCGAGGTCAATGACCTGTTCGAGGTGGTTACCGACAAAGTGGCCAATGTGTCCGAGGGCGGCAATGTCACTATTGATGACGGCGTTCTGGAAATCATCGATGTCGAGGCCTCGCCGTCACAGATTATTTACACTCTCACCGCCGGCACGGATCTCTCTGAAGGAACGCTGGAGCTCAATGGTGCGGCCATCTCCGTGGGGGATACCTTCACCCAGGCCGACCTTAATGCCGGCAACCTGGTCTATATCCACAATGGTGACGAAACCGGTGGTAGCCAAACCCTGGCCTATGACGTCACCGATGGCGACACCACCGAAAGTCGCACCCTTGCCATCAATGTTTCATCGGTCAACGATGTCCCGGTTTTTGCTGTACCCGGTGAACAGGACTCCGGGGGCAATCCACTTACCGCAGGGGTTGAGCGGGGTGGTTCCCTGGCCTTCTCCGCGGCCAATATCGAGGTGGTCGATCCAGACAATACTGCAGACCAGATTCGATTCCAGGTCAGCAGTTTGCCTTCGGCGGGAGAGCTGACGCTCAATGGCGCCCCTGTGGGCGCTGGTACCACCTTTTTCCTCAGTCAATTGAGCGACCTTGTCTACACCCATGATGGTGGTAGCGCCAGTGCCGATAGTTTTCAGTTGGTGGTGCGTGATGGCGCCGGTGGCGTGGCAGGCCCGAAAACCGTCAATATCGCGATCGATCCCGTTAACAGTGCACCGCTCATTGCAGGGTCAATGACGCTGGACGAGGGTGAGCAGGGCAAGGTGGTGTCGCTGAACATCAGCGATGCCGAGACGGCAGCCGCCAACCTGACGGTGACCATTCTTACCTTGCCAGACCCGGCGGAAGCGGTGCTTTACTTCAATGGCGCTGAAATCACCCAGGGCATGGTGGATGGTGGTTTTAGCTTCAGTGCCGACCAGCAGAACCTGCTGACCATCAACCACATCTCCGCCGACCAGGAAACGCCGCCGGATGTCTCCTTTGATGTGAGGGTCACAGACGAGGCGGTGAGCGGTTCGCCTGCACTGTCCACAGATACCACTGTGACCGTAGCCGTGCAGCCGGTCAATGATGACCCCGTGGGCACCAGTGGTGACATCACCCTGGACGAAGGGGAGGTATTCACCTTAACCACTGCCCAGTTAAACGCCAGCGATGTGGATACACCAGTTGAAAACCTGACCTTCCGCGTTGAAGTGGTGCCGGAGCACGGCCTGCTGTTCTTTGACGACGGCACCGATTTCATCCCCATGGGGGCGGGGGCCACCTTCAGCCTTACCGATGTCACCAACGGTTACATAAAATTCCAGCACGATGGTTCCAGTCTTGATGCCGACAGCCTGGAAGTCACCCTGCGGGATGGCGAGGGCGGCGTCCATGATGGCGGCACAGTTGTCAACCTGGTGGTGAACATTACGGTTAACGATACTGGCGATAGCGGTCCTGATGGTACGCCTGACGATGGCCCCATCGGCGGGGGCGGCCCCGTTGGCGGTGACGGCACGCCGGGCGGAACTGATCCCGGCACCGGCAATGACCCGGTCGTGGCCAACGACGAACAGTTCTACACCCCGGAGGACACGCCTCTTTATGTGAGTGAGGCGGTACTGCTGGGCAATGATACCGGCGACACGCCACTGCATATTGTCTCCGTTCAGGGGGCGGTCAACGGCACTGTTGAACTGATTGCTGACGGCGACCCGGGCGACCTCAATCCGGGCGATGGCTACGCCACCATTCGCTTTACTCCCGATGCCAACTTTGGCGGGTTCGCTGAATTCACCTATACCGTGGATGATGCCACCCCGGACACCGATAGCGCTACCGGTCGCGTCGTGGTGCTGGTACAGAACGATCCACCCATGCTCTCGACGGGTACCCAGGGCGGTTTTGATGAGGGTGCGCTTGTGACCCTCAACAGTGACGCCATGGCGGCGAGCGATGTCGACAATGATCCAGCACAGCTCACCTACCGCCTGACCAGCCTGCCCGCTGCCGGCGTGCTCTATTTTGACTCCACCCCGGGAGACGGCATAGGTGATGCCCGGGATTTGCGCCTCAACGGCACCTTCACCCAGGCCGATCTGGATGCAGGGCGCATCAAGTTTCAGCACGATGGTAGTGAAAACCACACGACGACCTTTAACGTTGAACTCACAGATGCTTCGGGGGATACCGTCAACGGCACGGTGACCCTCCAGGCCGACCCGGTCAATGACCAGCCTGTTATCGCTGTCGAAGAGGTGGTGGTTGACGAAGGCGCCTCTATCATTATTGATAACAGTTATATTGCTACCAGTGATGTGGATGCCGGGGATGTTCTCACCTTGAGAATTGACAGCGCTGGGGATCTCCCCTCCCACGGCACTCTTGAACTCGATAGCGATAACAACGGCACTTTTGAAACCGTAGTGGTGGCGGGTACTACCTTTACCCAGGCCCAGGTCAACAATGGCCAGTTGCGTTACACCCATGACGGCAGCGAAAACTTTAACGACAGCTTCCGGGTGACGGTGCAGGATGATTCCGGCGCGGCCAACGACACAGCCACGGCCGTGGTGGATGTGGGCATTATCTCCCTCAACGACGACCCCGTCAGCGAAGCAGATGACGGCTTTGTCACCAACGAAGGCACCGCCCTCTACGAGGGTCAGCACAAGGTCATCACCACGGCAGTGCTCTCCGCGGGAGACCCGGATAACACAGCGAACCAGCGTCAGTTCCGCATCGACAGCAATGTTCAATACGGCGACCTGCTGCGCAACGGACAGGTTCTCGGGGTGGGCAGCACCTTCACCCAGCAAGATCTGGAAGACGGCCTGATCAGCTACCGCCACGACGGCTCTGAACATTTTGAGGACAGCTTCGATTTCACCATCTCTGATGCCGGCGGCGGCAGTGAGCCGAGCGGGACTTTCGAAATTGATGTGCTGCCAATCAACGATGCTCCCACCATTACCGCACCGGCGGAGAGAATCGCCGTCGAGGAACAAACCGTTTATGTTACCGGCATCACCATTGCCGATCCGGACAGTGTGGATGGCAGCGGTGTCATAGATGAATCGTTTGGCCCGCTGCGGGTCGAGCTTGTTGCGGCCAATGGCAGTCTTGGCGCCACAGCAGTTGGCGGTGCCGTGGTCACCGGAACAGGTTCATCGACGCTGGTGGTGGAAGGCAACCTAGGTGATATCAATGCCACCCTCGACAGCCTCACCTACACCGGCAATGTGGATTTTACCGGTAGTGATGCCATTGCCATTACCGTGCGCGACCAGGGCAATACCGGAACAGACCCGGATCTCACCGGGCCTGGTGAGGCGCTGGATGGGCTGACTTTCGATCCTGTATTGACGGATGACGGTGACAGTAACACCACCTACGAACAGGCCACCGCGTCCATTGCCATAACTGTACAGCCGGTCAACGACCCCATTGTCAACACAGTGCCAGGCGCCCAAACGGTAGATGAAGATACGGATCTGGTTTTCTCAACCGCTGGCGGCAATCGTCTCGCTGTCTTTGATGTTGACCAGGGGGCAGGATATGAGGCAGAGGTGACGCTGACGGTGCTCCACGGTACCTTGTCTGCTAGTGCCGCAGGGAGTGTTGTGCTTTCTGGCAACAACAGCTCCGAACTGGTCATTACCGGCAGTCAGGCGGATATCAACGCCACCCTCGAAGGCCTTGTCTATCGTGGTGCCAGCAATTACCACGGCGCTGATACCCTTACCATGGTGAGTCGCGATCAGGGCAATACCGGTCTTGGCGGAGAGAAAACAGATACTGATACCGTGGCGATCACGGTATCCCCCGTCAACGACAACCCTGTCACCGTTGACATTGCCGCCAGCGGCAACGAAGACGGCACAATCACCTTCAGCCTTGACTCATCCACCGTGGATGGTGGTAGCGATAGTGTCACCGATGCCGTCGTCACCAACTACCGGGTGGAGACCCTGCCGGCCAATGGCACCCTGCGGGATAGCGGTGGCAATGTCATCACTGCGGGTGACGTTATCAGCGTGGCTGAAGCCACTGGCATGACATTTACCCCGGACGCAGACTTCAACAACAGTCAGGGCGGTGCTCCGACCTTTACCTTTACCGCCATTGACGAGGCCGGTGCCGAGGGCAATACAGCCACCGCCACCTTGAACGTGATTGCCGTTAATGATGCCCCTGTCATTGGTGGGCTGGGGGACACGGTTAACTACACCGAAGGCAGCGGGAGTGGCGCCGAAGGCACCTATGTGCGGCTCGATGCCAATGGCGACGCCTCGTTGGTGTCGGACATTGAGCTGATTGCCCAGCATGAGGACAACTTCGACTCCAGCCGGCTGGATATTGCCCGCCAGGGTGGAGCAAATGGTGACGATCGCTTCTCCCTGGATACCTCCTACAACGGTGATGGCCAGACGGTGGCGCTAAGCGGCAGTGATGTGCTGTTCAATTCGGTGGTTGTTGGCACCATTGCCAGTGACAGCACCGGTGCTACAGGTAGCGCAGGTCTCTACCGGATTGTCTTCAACGCCAATGCTGACCAGAATGCCGTCAGTGCGGTGATGAAACGGGTCTCTTTTGCCAGCGTCGATGATGATCCCAGCAGCTCAGTGACGATCGAATTCACCTTTTACGACGGCAACACCGGTGCCCAGGGCAGTGGCGGCGATCTTTCCGGCAGCGGTCTGGCCACAGTGACGGTGACCAATATCAACGATGCACCATCATTTGATGATGGTGCTACCCTGACCGTGCAGGAAGACCTCTCCGGTGCCGGCGACAGCGATGGCCAAACGGTGGCGGCACTTTTGGCGGCTGAATTCAGTGATCCTGACCCCAGTGGTTCCGGCGCGGATTTTGCCGGTATTGCCATTGTTGGCAACAACAGCGCCGCAACCCAGGGAACCTGGCAGTATTCCGTCAATGGTGGTATCAGCTGGGTTGATGTCGGCACCGTGGCAGAGAACGATGCCCTGCTACTGGATACCACTGCATTGTTGCGCTTTGTGCCCGATGCCGATGCCAATAACACCACGTTCCCTGCAACGCCACAACTGGACGTTCTCGCCCTGGACGATAGTGGGGCCAGAACCTTCACCAGTGTCGGCAGCGAATCCCGGATCGACGCCAGCTCCCGTGATGGCAGCAGTGATCTGTCGGCGGACAGTGTTGCCGTTTCAGCTTCGGTTCTGCCGGTGAATGATACGCCTGTCCTGGGGGATCTGGATGGCGATTCCACCACCTTTACGGAAGGTATTTCCGATGCCCAGGGTACGGCCATCGTGCTTGACCAGGGCACCCTGGCATCCCTCGCCTCTGAAATCGAGCTGCTTGCCAACAGTGAGGATAATTTTGACGGCGCCACGCTGATTGTCAGGGATCAGGCTGGCGCCGACCCCGACGACTTTTATTTTGTGCGCAGTGGTGTCAACGGTATCGGCATCAGTGGTGCCGACACAACCACCTCGGGCCAGCGTATTTTCAACGATGGTTCGGTGATTACCTATCTGGGTACGGCGGTGGCGACCATTGTGGATAACAGTGTGGGCACTGACGGTGGCGGTGACACCGGCATCCTCCATATTCGCTTTAACGCCAATGCCACAGGTGCCGCAGTCAACGCGGTGCTGCGCAACCTGTCGTTCAACTCCGATAACCAGGCCCTGCCCGATGGCGTTGTTAAACAGGTTGAAGTGATCTTCAATGACGGCAATGCGGACGCGAATGCGGGTGCCCAGGGTAGTGGTGGCGCAGGTGTTGCAACTGCCGTGGTCAATATCACGCTTCAGGCCACCAACGATGCGCCCTCCCTTTCCGGTGGCGCCACCCTCACCACCTCCGAAGATGGCAGCCCGGCTGGTGAGTCTACCCTTGATGCCTTGCTTGGAGCCAACTTCAGCGACCCGGATGGCACTAGCTCTTTTGCCGGTGTTGCCCTCACGGGATACGATGAAGCCGGTCTTGGAACCTGGCAGATCGACGTGGGCAGCGGCTGGGAAGATCTGGCCACCTTTGATACCAACGCCGGTGGCCTTTCCGCCAGCAACGCGCTGCTTCTCAATGCCAGTACGCTGGTTCGCTTTGTCCCGGCTCTTGATGCCAATACATCCGGCAATACCCGGCCCACACTGACGGTTCACGGTGCGGAAACCGATGAGTTGAGCGGTGGCCCCACAGCCCTTGCTTTTACAACCAGCTCAGCTTCTCCTGAGACATACAACACGGCAGATGATCCGACTGCCAATGATCTGGAAGCGCTGGTGGCTGCCAGCAGCGTGACTATCGATGTGGTCATCAACGCCGTAAACGATGCCCCCACAGCCACCGATACCGCGGCGGATATCATCACCTCAGAGGATAGTTCTGCCGCCGCGGGTACCGCCGAGGAATACCTGCTTTCCGGTGATCCCAATATCGCCGATGTGGACCCGGCCACCACCGGGGTGCTCGACGACAATACCTTCGGGGGCGGCGTAATTACCGTTTCCCTGGACAGCGGTGTTAATGGTGACCAGTTACTGGTCAATGGTGCCCTGGCCGGTATTGCCAGTGTCTCCGGCGGCACTAATGGTGCCGACCTGATCATCAATCTGGCTCCCGACGCCACCTTCAGCGAGGTGGATGCCATCCTTCAGGATTTGCGCTATCAACATACCACCGACATACCACCGACGGCACCCAGGGACTTCACGATTACGGTGAATGACCAGAAAAATATCGATGGCGACGGTGACAATGCTGGAAGCGGCGCGGCGGCGTCAGTAACGTTGACAGGGTCTATAACCATCAACGAACAGAATGATCCGCCCCTGGGCAGCGACAATACGGTGATCACGGATGAAGATACCTCCTACACTTTTGTCGAGGCAGATTTCGGCTATAGCCAGCCAGGGGATGAAAGCGATGCCTTCGCGGCGGTACGTATTGATTCCCTGCCGGGGAACGGTGTGCTGTGGCTTGATGGCGACGACAGTGGCACCAGAAATGGCAGTGGCAGCGAGGATGTCAGTGTCAATGATCTGATCGCCCTGGCGGACATTACCAGTGGCCGCCTGCGCTTTACCCCTGATGCCGAACTCAATGGGGCACCGCTGACCACCTTTACCTTTTCCGTCCAGGACGAGCGGGGTGGATTTGATATCAGCCCCCGCACCATGGAAATCGATATTACGGCGGTGAACGATGCGCCGGTGTTGACGGGGACAGCGCTTAACCCCACAGCGACAGAGCAGGGTGCAGCCGGCGATGCCGGCAGTAGCACCAACGAGGTTCAATTGGTCAGCGGGGTGACCCTTAACGATATTGATCTTGCCGATAATGGCGGTATTGGTTTTGATGGAGCCTCAATCACCGTTGAGTTCAGCGATGGTTATCAGTCCGGCGATCGCCTGTTTGTGAACGGCTCCCCCACAGGCATTGATAGCACCAGTGGCGGCAATGGGACCGCCTTGACCATCAACCTGGCAAACGGCACCAGTGCCGCACAAGTAGAGGCGATTATCGAGGCGATACGCTTCCGTCACGATGGCGATGATCCCACCGGCGGTGGCACCGACACCACCCGGAATTACAGCGTCACCTTTAACGATGGCGGCACCCGCGGAACCCCCGGGGGTCTCGATTCCAATGCCCTGACAGGCACAATCACCCTGACACCCGTCAACGATACACCCATTGTTGTTGCGCCGGGTGCGGCGGCCGTGAACGAGGATGCCAGCCTGGTGTTCTCCGGCGGCAATCTGATCAGCATCAATGACCCGGATCACTCCGGTAATACCCTCACTGTCAGTTTGGATGTCGATCACGGTACCCTGGCGTTGTCGGGCACCACAGGCCTGACCCTGACAGATGGCGATGGCAGCGACGGAACCCTGGTGTTCAGTGGTACCCAGGCGGCCATCAATGCCGCCCTCAACGGTCTTGTTTACACCCCACATGGCGATTTTCACGGTGCTGATGCGCTGGCTATCAGTGTTGATGACGGTGGCAATACCGGGCCGGTCAGCGAGGGTGACAGTCATACGGTGAATCTCACCGTCACACCGGTCAACGACAGCCCCGTGGCGTCCGGTGGGCCTGAAACGGTATCAGTCACCGTGGAAGACCAGGCGGGAAGCGCCGATACTTTGTCTGCGTTGCTGGCTGGAAATTACTCTGATAGCACCGATGACCAGACAGGCATTGCAGATGGCGGTGACGCATCAACCGCGCTGTCGTTTGTCGCGATTGTCGGGTCTACCAACTATGACGCCTCCCAGGGAACCTGGCAGGTCAGCGATGGTGTCGGCGGCTGGATTGATATTCCGGTCTCAGGCCTGAGCACCTCCAGCGCACTTGTGGTGGATGTGTCACGGGCGATTCGCTTCAACCCCGCTGCCGATTTCCACGGCACTCCGGGTACCCTCCAGGTTCGTCTGGCGGATGGTGACGGCATCGATGCCATAACTGCGAGCACAGGTGCTGGTGATCTCAAAGACCTGAGCAGCGAAGGCGGTACCGGTACAACCGGACGCTGGTCTGCCGGCACGGTAACCCTGCAGACAGAGGTCGCCCCGGTCAATGACCGGCCAGAGGCAGCAGATGGTGTCCTGGGCGCCATTGATGAGGCCAATCTCAACCCGGTGGGGGATACCCTGGAAAATCTGTTCGGCACCGGCTACGACGATAGCCGCGACGACCAGACCGGTATTGCGGGAGGCGGTGATTCCTCCACAGCCTTCGGTGCCGTGGCGATAACGGGCAACGCTGCAACTGCGGCACAGGGCACCTGGCAGTACAGTGTCGATGGCGGCAGCAGCTGGACCGATATTGCCACCAATGTGGCAGACGACAATGCGCTGATTCTCGCCAACACCAGCGATACCAGGTTGCGCTTCGTGCCGGTCGATGGTGATTACAACGGCGCCCCCGGCAGCCTGAGTGTCAGGCTGGCGGACTCTGCGCAGACTTCGGCGGTTGGCCAGGATATCAGCGCCGATCTGGGGGCCACCGATACCTGGTCTCAGACCCAGACGTTGAGTACACAGGTCAATCCGGTTAACGATCAGCCGGGCCTCACCGGCACCGCCGAAAACCCTACGGCCACCGAACAGGGTGTTGAGACTGATAGCGGCAGCAGCACCAATGAGGTGCAGTTGATCAGCTCGGCCACTGTGTCTGATGTTGATCTGGCGGATAACGGTGGTATCGGATTCAGTGGTGCCTCTATTACCGTTGCGTTCACGGACGGTTATCAGGCCGGCGACAGACTGTTTGTGAGCGGTTCCCCAACAGGCATTGACAGCATCAGTGGTGGCACTGGCAATAGCTTGACCATCAATCTGGCTGCTGGCGTGAGCACTGCCCAGGTTGAAGCGATTATCGAGGCGATACGCTTCCGCCACGATGGCGATGATCCCACGGCTGGGGGCACTGATCTCACCCGGGATTACAGCGTCACCTTCAACGATGGTGGCACCCGTGGAACCCCGGGGCCACTGGTTTCCCCGGCACTGACCGGCACCATAACCCTGGTTCCCGTCAACGATGCGCCGGCCATCACAGCACCCGCCACTCGCACCGTGGCTGAAGATGGCGCCCTTGGCTTCACGGGCGGCGTTATCAGTGTCAACGACCCGGACCTTGCCGGCAACCCGGTAGAGGTCACCTTGACTGTGGCCGAAGGCTCTCTGAGCCTGTCTGTCACTGCGGGTCTGACCCTGAGCGATGGCGACGGCAGCGACGGAACCCTGGTGTTCAGTGGTACACAGGCGGACGTTAACGCCGCTCTGGAGAGCCTCTCCTACAGCCCGAACGCCGACTTCAATGGCAGCGACAGCCTCCTGATCACCACCAATGACATGGGGGCGACCGGTGGCCCCGCACGGGGAGATAGCCACACCGTTACGCTAACGGTAATGCCCGTTGCAGATGGTGTTGCGGACAGTTTTGTCACCGATGAGGACACGGCCCTCAACGCCAATGTCAGTACCAATGACACCCACGGCGCATCCCGCAGCTATGGCCTTAATACCAATGCCAGCCATGGTGACGTGGTGTTGCTGAGCGATGGCTCATTTACCTACACCCCGGATGCGGACTACAACGGCAGTGACAGTTTCACCTACGACGTTACAGACGTTAATGGCGACACTGAAACCGTGACTGTCAACCTGACAGTCAATCCCCTGGATGATGCTCAGGCTGATGGGTTTGCCACTGATGAAGACACGCAGCTCAACGCTGATGTCAGCACCAACGACAACTTTTCTGCGGCGGCAACCTATAGTTTGGATGATGATTCGAGCCACGGCTCCGTCAGCATCAACGGGGACGGTACCTTCACCTATACCCCCGACGGCGACTATCACGGCAGCGACAGCTTCAGCTACACTGTGACCGATATCAACGGTGACACAGAAACTGTCACTGTGGCGCTGACGGTCAACCCCGTAAATGACGCCCCCCAGGGAGCCGACAACACCATTACCCTCGACGAGGACAACAGTCACACCTTTAGTGCTGTCGACTTTGGCTTCACCGATCCCGATGACAGTCCGGCCAACAGTTTTTCTTCAGTGATTATTTCCACCTTGCCCGGCGCAGGCAGCCTGACCTACAACGGCGTGGCGGTGACGGCGGGGAATGAAATTGCCGTGGCCGATCTCGGCAATCTGGTTTTCACTCCGGCAGCCGACGCCAATGGCACTGGCTATGCCAGCTTTACTTTCCAGGTTCGCGATGACGGCGGCACCGCCAATGGCGGTATTAATCTTGATGCCACCGCCAACACCATCACCTTTGATGTCACCGCACAGAATGACGCGCCGACCACAACCGGCCTTGCTGACCAGACCAGTGATGACGGCGAGATGGTCTCTCTGGATGCCGCCGCCGCTTTCGATGACATTGATGGCGACACACTGACATACGTCGCTACCGGGCTGCCTTCCGGCTTGTCCATTGACGCCAATACGGGCGAAATCAGCGGCACCATTGCCGCCAACGCCTCGGTAACGGGTTCCTATTCTGTCACCGTTACCGCCTTCGATGGCAATGGCGGTTCGCAAGACGCTACCTTCACGTGGACTGTCAACAACGTGGCGCCGGTGGCGGTAGACGATACCGACAGCACCGATGAAGAGAGCGCTATCAGCCGCAATGCAGCGAATGGGGTTATTGATTCGAACGATCAGGACGGCACGCCGGACAATGACAACCTCAGTGTCACCCAGGTTGGTAACGGTAGTACCACGGTGTCGGCTGGCGCCGCCATCGCTGGCAGCAACGGCGGCCAGTTCACCATCGATAGTGACGGTTCGTGGAGTTTTGATCCCAACGGCGACTTCGAAGACCTGGCTGCGGGCGCAACCCGTCAGACCACGGTGACCTACACCCTGTCCGACGGACAGGGCGGTACGGACACGGCAACCCTTACAGTGACTGTTAGCGGCACCAATGACGCTCCTACGGTGACCCCAGGGACGCAAAACCAAACACTGGTTGAAGCAGGCGGTACTGCCAACGGAACCCCCGGAACTGACACCGCGAGTATCGGCCTCACCCTGGACGACGTGGATGGTACCGCCAGTATTGACGAGGTATATCTGGCCCAGAATGGCTGGTCCAGCAGCGATGGCGGCCAGACCTACAGCAAAACCGGAACTTACGGTACGGCAACCATTACCATCGCCACCGGCGTGGTGAGTTACAGCCTGGACGACAGCGATACTGACACTGACGCACTGGATAGCGGTGATAACGTCACTGACAACTTTGGTATACGGGTGCGTGACAACGACGGTGCCACGGCGCTGACGACGGCCTCTTTCAGTATTACCGGCTCTGATGACGATCCTGTTATTAGTGGCAGCTTCACAGGCGATGTTGACGAAGGTGATATTGGTGATCCTGCAGAGACAGCTACTGGCTCAGTTGCCATCAGTGATGTTGATGCTGATGACAGTCCAGTCTTCAATGACGTTGCCTCGACGTCTGGCGACAACAACTATGGCAGTTTCGAACTTGTCAGCGGTACGTGGACGTATACGCTTGATCAGTCAAGTGTTCAGGACCTTGACGCTGGCGATACCGTTACTGACACCATTACCTTCACGGCGACTGACGGTTCGACAACAGAGATTACTGTCACCATCACCGGCACGAATGATGATCCTACGGTCAGCGCCAGTGCCAGTGCCGGGTTCACGGAGGCTGCTGATGCCTCTGCACAGGATTTGGTAGAAAGCGGCACCGTCAGTTTCGGTGATGTGGATGCTGATGACCTGATTGATATTACCTACAGCCTTGCTTCGGGTGCGACCTGGAGTGGCGGAACTCTCAGCACTTCATTGGCCAATGCGCTGGAAGCTGGTTTCAGCACAGGTGTTACAGATGCGCCGGCCCCGGATACCACGTCGTGGGATTACAGCGTAACGGATGTGGATCTGGACTTCCTTGCTGAGGGCGAGACCATCACCTTCAGTTATACGGTAACAGCGACTGACAGTCAGGGCGCCACAGCGACAGATACAGTCAGCTTTGTGATTACCGGCACCAATGATGATCCTGTTCTTGCTGCGGTGACGGCAGGCAGTATTACAGAGGTTCTTCATTCGCCATTGACAACCGATGCCAATCTCACCGGTACCCTGGCGGGTACTGACGCTGATAATGGCGATACCCTGACTTACGACATAACCGGCGGTACCGATAATGGTAACGGTACGGTCAGTCTGGTGGGTACTTATGGCACGTTGACGGTAAATACCTCCACCGGTGCTTACAGTTATATCAAGAATGCGTCAGCCATTGAGATGCTCAACAATGGTGATACGCCGAGTGACAATTTCACTATCACAGTGACAGACAGTGAAGGCGCGACTGACAGCCAGACCTATGTTGTGAATATCACCGGTGCCAACGATGCACCGGTAGCTGTTGATGATACGAACGCTACGGATCAGGACAGTACCCTGTCGATAGGTGCTGGCAGTGGTGTTCTGGTCAATGACACGGACATTGATGGCATTGGCCCGCATACGGTGAGTGCGGTGAACGGCGAGACAGGTGATGTTGGCCAGGCAGTGGAAGGCAGCACCGGTGGTTCGTTCATTATTAACAGTGATGGTTCTTACGACTTTGATCCGGACGGTGATTTTGATGACCTTGATGATGGTCAGAGCCGAACTACCAGTGTTAGCTATACCAATAGCGATGGTAGTGGTGGCAGTGACCTTGGTGTTCTTACCATTACAGTTACAGGCACGAATGATGCGCCGGTGATCAGTGTTGAGAGTGGCGACAGTGCGAGTGGTTCGCTGACGGAAACCGACAGTGGTTTAACGGACAGCGACACCTTGAGTGTTGTTGACCTTGATCTGAGTGATGCGGTGACCGCGAGTGTGACCGGCGTGGTTGAAACTGGCACGACGACCGGCCTTGGCAGCAACAATGCGGCGTTGGCGTCGATGCTGACCGTGACCGCGGGCTCGATCGATGCGGACCCAGGCGACACGAACAATCTGACGTGGACGTTTAACAGTGGTTCGGAATCGTTTGATTATCTGAATGACGGTGAGACGTTAACGCTGACGTACACGGTGCAGGTTGAAGACGACAGCGGCGCGCAGGACACGCAAGACGTGGTGATCACGATCACGGGCACGAATGATGCGCCGGTGATCAGTGTTGAGAGTGGCGACAGTGCGAGTGGTTCGCTGACGGAAACCGACAGTGGTTTAACGGACAGCGACACCTTGAGTGTTGTTGACCTTGATCTGAGTGATG